>ERZ778019.431-NODE-431-length-82282-cov-12.307478_pt1 | contig 82282 bp, 72 predicted proteins | sample MGYA00375749_ERZ778019 | MGnify/ENA primary metagenome ERZ778019 (study PRJEB29350, sample SAMN05389821) | bioreactor metagenome | isolation source: Ammonium sulfate bioreactor | place: South Africa: University of Cape Town | collected 2014-03-17 ... | reverse complement strand
CAACAGCAACAGTGTCAAAAGTGCTTCAAAAAAGAAAACTCGCCATTGTTCGTCTGCCAAATATGGCGGTACGTGCTATGTTTTCTTCTTACTGTTCTTTTTCACATCTTTTCCTATTACCTTTTTTCCTTCTTATCCTTCTGCTTCATTTTTATCTCATAGCTTCCAGGTAATCCGTAATAACTATGCGCGTGTTTAAATTGACAATTACATATTCCGTCTTTTTTAACATCGTTAGATATACTATCCATTTCGCAGTAAATCTATGTTAATATATTTACATGTAATCAAATGCACATACACACACAAATATCTGAGATTGCAATCAATGTGTCTTTTACAGTCAATTTTAAAATATTGACGAGGTATCGCATGTGTCTCGATGTGCGTGCTTATAATCGATGCGCACGCATGTATGTGTGTTTTGTTGCATTTTCTTTTCTTTATTTCTTCTTCTTTTTTTTCAAGTTTTTCTTTTAACATAGTGACACAGAATAAGACAAAAGAAAAGTCATCATTATTACTACTACCTCATGTGCAATGATGGTTAGTTAGTCGTAGGCGTATACAGGAAATAACGAGTGATGCTTCTCATATTGCTGAACATGGACTAGAAAGAAAAATGCGGATCGAAGAAGAAGTCAAGAAGAGGAAAAGAGAATAAGAAGAAGAAAAAGCTTTTTGTAATGTGATGCGACATGAAAGACTCGAAGAGATGGAAAAGAAAAAGAAGATGACTATGTCGAGAATGACGTCAAAAAAAATTAACAATACAATAAAAAAAAAGAAACATGCTTAATTGAAAAAGCATTATGTCGTCAATCTTTAGATAGAAATGAATTTTTAATCAAACTTATATATATTTATGAAACGAGAAAGGAATAAAAAGAAAAGAGCATTTCATTGATAGACAGATTTATGAGACAAGATTTGATTTGTTGATTTCATTTCATGTTATTTCGTTTTTGTGTGTGTGTAGCCAATTCCGAACCATTACCATCATCGGTGACAGCCGATACAGTCAAAAGTTATCTTGGCGAACATCCCGAGTTTCTCGATACATACATTCAACAGAATGTCAATTCAGACACAATCGAACAATGGATCTCGAAAAAACCACAAACGCCAATACCAGAAGAAGAACAACAAGAAGCAGCAGCGCCGCAACCACCATCACGAACATCTTCAGCTGCAGCTCATCTTCCAACGACGGCGCCGCCCGTACCTCCACCGCGTCCATCATCGTCAACATCGATGCCAGTCGTTTCATCCCAGAAACCCAATATTTCAACGTCAACAACAACCGTTCCACTATCAACAAATACGGGTAATGCGAAACTTGAATTTATCATCATCGATTGATCATCAACGATCATTTGTATGAATATTTTCGATGATTTATGATCACATCTGCTGTTATTTATGACAAACTAATGTTGTTTTGTTTTGTTATTCTTTTTCAGCTTTAACAACCGTTTCATCCACAACAGCAAAATCACTGAAAAAAGTAGTTGATTATCGTGTTTTAGAATTCTTTTTTTTTTCATTCATCTATTCATTTTAGCTGGCAGAATTAACTGATCAACGTCGGTTACTACACGAATTAACCGATGAAGTTAGTCAAAACGTAACCAAAGCTCAAATTCTCTTCGAATTATGTAAATCTATAGCATCAAGTAAATTGATTTTTTGGAGAAACACAACAACAAAAAACAAAACGACATTTGATTTCAGCGATTGCTGCCGATGGATTTAATTTGTATTTAGTCGATGAAACGGGCACCAGTTTGAGATTGTTTACGGCTGAAAATGACGAGTGAGTGAGTCGGATAGAAGAAATAATTGTCTTTTGCTTCTTTTTTTCTTCATGATAAAAACTACATATCTTGTTAATTTCATTGATTCAATTAATTTGATTTTGATTGAATTTCTTCAGTGAACAAGCAGCTTATTTTATTCCCATTGAAATCGGTGTTGGACATTCGATTGCTGGTTATGTGGCGTGGGCGAAAGAAACTGTTCGAATTAATAATATTACTTCAGTAAAATAATGAAAAAATACAAGAAAAAAAAAACGATTAGATTTCTTCTTGTCAAATTAGTTTGATACTGAAAAATATCCCGATGGATTGTATATTAAAGATGACAAAGTCACATCTGTTATGGCTCATCCAATAATGAATTCTAGTGGTACTCTTCTCGGTATTGACGAAAGCAAACGAAAATATTTCATTTATAAATCTTGTTTTCGACTGTAGGTGTAGTTGAATTCTATCGAATCGATAGTACAATTCCATTTTCTACGGAAGATGAAGAAGTAAGTTTAATGTTGATTGCATATCTCTTGTGTCTTGTTCACTGTTCGATTTCTCGTCATAACCAAGCTTTTGACTATTGTAAATGCAAGATTGTATTTCTATTGTCAAAATTTAGATAAATCGAAAGGAAAAATTGTTCGATGAACTAGTACCTTTCTCGGTTGCCTAGTTTCTCTCTCTCTTCAGACAAAACAATCCCTATGTAGAAAGCTTTATCTTTTCGAAAATATACTTTTTAATAATTTCATTCTCTTTTGCTTCAGGAAATTCTAAAATGTGTGAATGAGCTTTTTACCCAAACATACTACGAGGTATTACATACCCTATATATATATTTGTATATTTATCCATTGAAATTTCTGTCTCTTCTTTTCCTTGTTCCTTTTGAATTTCCAATGAAATTTTCTCTATCCCCTATGTGTGAGTGTTTTTTGTGACGAAATCCTTCTAAGTTTTGTTCTTTTTGATTTCCAACTGCTTGCTCATTGAACTTCTGCGGCTTTTATCCCAGTTATTTGATCATGCATGTTCACTAAAAATGAAACGACATCAAAATTTGGCTCGTTCAATATTTGTGCTTATGTGTTTTGTTTCTGGTTCTTTTTTTTACCTTGTGTTCGGTTTAGTTGAAAAAACGAACGTGAAATTGAAAATATATCCGAATAACATTCGATTTCTTTAGCTTTATCATTCAATGACGCGAGAACGACGTTTAAATGACTTTCTTTTGGCTGTTACTAAATCGATCTTTCAAGAATTAATCAGTATGGATGCAGTTATGTTAAAAATCATGGTACGACAAGTTGATTTCTTTTCGTTTATCTTTGTTTTCTTTCTCAAAGAGTTATGCAAAGAAATTAGTCAATGCTGATCGTGCATCTTTATTTATGGTTGATTCACGTACGAAAGAATTGTACGCACGAATATTTGACATTGGCCGTGAAGAGCAAGACATGCTCGATTCATCGGCAATTAATGATAAAGACGGACAAAGACGTTCGACAGCAGATGAACGTGCTTGTATACGTTTTCCAATGGATAAAGGCATTGCTGGTTATGTAGCAACAACAGGAAAAACATTGAATATTTCGGATGCATATAGTGATAATCGATTTAATCGGTAGATTGTTGAAGAGGATTTGTTATTGAATGTATTTATTTGTTTGTTTTTGCAGAGATATTGATCAAAAAACGGGCTATAAAACGAAAACACTTTTATGTATGCCAATTATGATTCAAGGAAATGTAATTGGTGTTGTTCAAATGGTGAATAAAAAAAATGGACATTTTACTAAAAGTGATGAAGAATCATTCGAAACATTTGCTGTTTATTGTGGATTAGGTAGAACAATTGTGTCGAAAACGATGAAATTTTGCTATTGTTGTCAACGTGTTTTCTTCTAGCGCTACATCATGCATCACTTTACGATCGTATTCGTCGTTCCGAACAGAAATGTAAAGTCGCTCTTGAAGTTCTTTCGTATCATGCATCATGTACCGATGAAGAATATGAACGAATGAAAACCTACACACTTCCAGACAACATTCCAAATATCGATCGATTCGAATTTTCTCCATGGGATGTTGTTAATGATATGAAACCGCTCTATGTTGTTTACATGTTTCTCGATCTTGCAAATATGGATCCATTGAATGCCAATCGGTAGATTGAAATTCTCATTCATTTATTATTCTCTATTCGCTAGATTTTTTAGATTCGATTCGGAATGTCTGATGAGATTTATTCTAACTGTACGAAAAAATTATCGAAATGTCCCATATCATAATTGGTCACATGCGTTCAGTGTGGCACATTCAATTTACACTGTGATAAAACAAACAAAACATCAGTTTACACCGAATGATGTGTGTAGATGATTGATTTCAAAATCGATAGAATTCAATTGAGTTTTTTTTTTCGTGTGTCGATTTAGTGTATTGCTCTATTTGTTGCCTGTCTTTGTCATGATCTTGATCATCGCGGTAAAACGAATGCCTTTATGGTGAAAAGTGCATCGACATTAGCATCGATCTATTCAACATCGACGATGGAACGGCATCATTTTAATCAAACTGTTACTATTCTACAAGTAAAATTGTCATCATTCGAAAACCAAATCAATCGATTGTTTTATTATTTTTAGACTGAAAGTCATAATATATTTAAACATTTTTCTTCGAAAGAATATCGGCAAATGTTAGACGAAATTCGTCATTGTATATTAGCTACTGATTTGGCATTATTTTTTGAGAATCGTCCAAAACTTGAAGCTATTGTTAAAAATAGTGCATATGATTGGAATAACAAGGAGCATTTGTGAGTTCATAAAAATCATTCTATATCCTATATCGTATAATCCAATTTTAAATGAAAAAAAAAAGAAATTTATTCCTTTTTTTTCTGTCGAGCAAAAAAAAGCATTTATTTAATCTTTCAAATCTGCCGCTGCTCTCTCTCCCATTTGTCATTTATTTAATTTTGATTTCCTTTTTCAACCTCTGTTGCTAATCGTGTTTGTGTGGTGATAGTGCTTATTTGATTTTGTTCTTAGTTGATTCATCTTATCTAACATTTCGATATGATTTCTACACTTTAAACTAACACAAAAAAAACAACGAAAGTTAGATCTTTGATAATCTAATATACACATTGTGTATGATTTTCATTTGATTTAATTTCATTTTTATGTAAATAACAACACTTCTGAATTGCTTCGCTTTTATCTATAGACGATTGATGATGGGGCTCAGTATGACCGCTGCGGATTTATGTTCATCATATAAAGATTGGCAAGTGCAGCGGTCGAGCGTGAGCATCATCATGGAAGAATTCTATCAACAGGTGATTCATGGTTTCTTATATTTCTTTTCAACGCTTTATCTGTCTCTGTCTCTCTATCACATACGCGTTCGCTTAGTTATCTAACTTAAATCACAAGAAAGCAGCACTTACTAATGTAGAATAATCATAGTCGTTCGCTATTCAATTCAAATAAGCATTATCATCACTCATACACACACACACACGTACACATATTAGTTTAGACAGAGGAAGGAGTTTGAGCGGCTGATTGAAAACAAAAAAGAACTTTAAAATAATCTCATTTTATTTTTCATTGCACTATACGAAAAATGATCGTGCTTTAATGCTCGAATGTCTGTATTTATTGTGTCTTATGCTTGCAGTCGACGTTTGCAATCGTTAACAATGACATCGGCCGACTTATGCGCTATGTATAAACCTTGGCGTGTTCAAGAAAATGTTGTCAGTACAATAATGGACGAGTTCTGGGAAGAGGTGTGCTTCTTTTTCTTCAAAAAAAAAACATTTTATTTGTAATTGCTGCTTTCTTCGAAAGAACGAGAGAGACAGAAGAAATGCATGCATGCTTTTGTTTTCTTGTTTCCATATTCATATTTCTCACTTTTGATTTATTAAAAAACATATTTCTTATGATATTAGGGTGACGAAGAAAAACGTCAAGGCATACAGCCACAAGCATTAATGGATCGATCACTTGCTCACGAATTACCCAAAAATCAGGTGAACTTTATCAAAGCTATCTGTATCCCATGCTATTCACTGTTAGGACTCATTCTACCAGAAGCTATGGCAATGCTCGATGGAGCCAAGTATACATGATTTAAATTTTCTTTGGCAAGTTCATTCATTCGTTTTCTATTGCAGAAGTAATCTTCAACGATGGCAAGACTTAGCTGATGGAAAACAACAATTAACTCGTACGAATTTAGCTGCTATAACTACCGGTACATCACATGATGATACATCCGATTCTTCTCGAACTCCCCCAGCTAACAATACTCGTCAGCCAGCATCATCGTGATACACTTTTCTTCTTCTTCTTCTTCTTCTTCTCAATCGATATTCTTTTCATCTCTCTTTCTTTTGCTACAAACGAAATAAAATATTTTAAAAAAGTTCTGTTCGTGTGTATTCTATTCTCTCGTTGTTTTTGTGTTTATATTTTCTTCCTTTTTTGCTCTCTTCTTCTTCTTCTTCTTTTTATATACACACATACACACATACACACAAAACAATGATGATTTAATATTTCTAACTGCATCATTCTCCAAAAATGAACGTTTTGTTTTTTATTTTCACATAGAGACAAATGACAATGACGATACATCGTTTCTTTTCTTTTTCATGAAAAAACACACAAACGCAAATGACTAAATACATATTATGTATAGTGCGACAAGGAGAGAGAAAAAAAACGACGAAGAATTAAGAGAGGACAATGGTTTCTTTTCATTTTTTTCTCATCAAAAAACGAATTACTGAAATAATAATAATAGTAACAACAACAACAAAACAAACGTTGTTTAAGTTTTTATATAGAATATAGAATTCTGTGGCTTATTTTGTGTATTCATTTTTTCTTGGTTTTCTGTTTGAAATGTCAATATATGCGTATGTGTGTAATAGACAAAATGTGAGATATGTAATCGTGCGGAATTGAGTCAGCGCGAAACGAAATCGAAAGAGAAATGATGCTTAAAACATCAAACAAACAAAGAGAGAGAGAGAGAGAAAGAGGAAAAAACGAGAATATAGAAGCAAAAAATGAACAGAGAAATCAAGAATAGAGAGAAAGAGAAAAAAAACAAACAAAACAAATAAATGTATGTGTTTATGACGATGAGAAGTTTTCATCATTATCATCTTTATTTCTAGCTGATGGTGGTGTACGTAAATCGACAAGACCTTTTTCACGTATGACTTTTAAGGCGGCTTGTTCCGCGGCACGAACAACATCTTCACTATGATCAACTAAAGAAATAATATTCACACCATCCCATTGAACACCACATGAATTCAATAGTTCATGAACCTAAGTCAAAAATCCAATCAAATCAATATAAAAAAAAACTAATTTCATTAAAATCTTACATCACTGTCTGTAACAGGTATTTCTTGTGTTCCACCTGCTGTCGTTTCAAGTAACATTCGTACATCAAAGCCAGCTGCTTGTTCATCATAATGTATAGCTGGATGTTTACCACGATAGAACAATATTCTCGCACGTTCGTTAGCTTCACGCCAACTAAGACCACGGCCGATACGATGTGATGATGTACTACTATTAAATGTGTGATCACCATTAATTGATGTTGATAGATAATTCGATGAATCGTTATGTTTCGATGTTGTATACGCACCGATACGTGGCGGCAATGAAACATACATTTCTTTGATAACCAAAGGTTTTCCTTCGAGACGATCTTTCATCAATGTTTGTACTTCAGGTTTATCTAAATCATCGAATTGATTTGTTGCATGTACTTGTTCAATAACATCAACGATTTGTTCAATTAATTTTTCGTGATTATGTTTGAAGTCTTTCTTTAATTTATCTTTCAAATCATTGTACGTTTTAAATTGACCAGATTTATGATGTTCCAAATGATGAATTGTTTTATTCACATAGGTTTCAATTTGATTTTCAGTATACAATGGTTTGTTATAATCGAATAAGAATGCGACGATAGATGCAATGATTTTCTTTCGATTGGTTTTCAAATTTTGTTTTGCACGATCAGTTAACAACGATGATGAACGTCGTTTACCGTTGCCATTGATAACATTAATAGCTGTGACATCTTGTTGAACGGCATTCGGCGATTGAGATTGTAATAATAAACCATCGCCTTGAGCTTGTTTAAGTAAATCAACAGCACGATCACATAGATCGTGTGCTTTAGGAAATTCTCGACGTAATTGCGAACTTAATTCATCCCATGTCGAAAGAACATTCAATGAAAGAAGTTCAAATGCTCGTGTAAAGATTTTATTTAATTCTTTGGTTTGTTTTTTCGTTGATTTCTTTTCTTTTAATTCATTATCGATTAAATACGGTGTTAACCAAGACAATTGATTGCTTTTCAATAGTTCAAATTCATTTGTTGATAAGAGAATTGTTGATTGATTATATAATTGAGCTGTTTGAGAAATATTTGAATCTAAGATATCGAGATTGGTCTTTTCAGTCATTTGTGTTATATCACAATGATCGAATGTATCACGAACAATATCAACAATTGGATCGACAAGATAAAATGTTTGTTTGTATTCAGTTTTAAGGTCATTACGAATTTGTTCGTAAGAAAGAACTTTCGGTTGAGTGACCATAGTTAAACTTTTACGAATGATTTTTTCGACTTCTTTTGGATGTTCAGCAACTTGTCGAATGGCTGGTTGACTTGATGCAATATGATCACGAAGAATCGTGCCCAATTCAGTACGATGTGTATTCAATTGTAAACGACGACGTTCATCGAGAAGTCCATTGGCTTGTATGGTTGGAGTTTTCGGTGTTGATGGAACTTTAGGCTTCGATTTTGTACGACCGCATGTTAAACACGAACGAACAGCTGATGGTTGTTCATTGGTGATTCGAGTTGGTTCTTCGGATGTTTCTTTATTCAATTGCGAGACTGTCTCAAATGTTTGTTTAGCAGGAAGACGAACCATATCACGTATTGCTAATGGAAATTCGGGTGTATCAATGTTATCTAGACCTTGTTTTTCAATTGTACAATAGAGTGATCGAACAACAGGATCGACAATGAACGCATCATTTTTATGATCGACGATTAATTTTTGTTTTAATTCAGGATAAGTTGACACTTTTTTATCTTTGATTAAGTTGATAGCATGTTGAAGAATTTTGTTGAGTGATTTTTGATCTTTTTTAGCATCGAAATCTTCGATCGATTGAGAGATTTCGGTTTCCAAACATTTCTTCAATTCATTTTGTCGAAAGATTAATTTCGCACGAGACTCTTCATTCATGGTGATTTTACGTGCGAAATCATGTTTCAATAAGCTATTTTCACGTTTGAGTTCTTTGTTTGTTGTCGTTGTTAAACTATCGAGTGTCTTTTCACTGCCTAAACCTGAACTAATCGATGTATGTTGTTGAAGATCTTCGATCGTTTGAGTTGTACTGAATGTTGCCGATGGTTGAAGATGAGACGAAATAATTGCTTCGAGACCACTGTCGGATTGCGATTGCGTTATGATGGATTCGTCATGTTTGACGTAAGCATCGGTTTGTGTTGGCGGATGAATGTCAAGTTCGGGAATATTCAATGCTGGTGCTTTAATTTCAAATGATGGAGATTTCTTTGATTCAGTTGAAGTCACCTTGAATAGAAAAAAAATAGTTAATTAAAGTATTTATAGAAAGAAAAAGTAATTGGCAAAAAGGAAATAGAAGACTTAGAGGTATCTTAATATGATGATGAGACCTTCTTTTTTTTTTAAAATAAGATTGATAGTTTTCAAGGTGAAACCTACTTTAACTTTTTCTGTTCGTTGTTTTTCGGTAGCCGACGATGAATTTGTTGTTGATTCGATTTGAGTACTTTCAACAGCTGGCGGAGGTGTTGGAGCTCGTGTGACGAGTTGTTCTTCGACAACAACAACTGTTGGAGGTGGTGTTGGTGGACGAAGTTGAATTTCTTCTTCGACTTGTGTTTCAACAATTGGTTTTTGTTCAGTTTGAACTTCGACCACTGGTGTAACATCAATTGTTTGTTGAACTTGAACTTCAGTAACTGTTGTCGTTAGTACAACTGTTTCTGAAGTTGTTGCTGCTGGTGCTTCTGGAGCTTTTCCTTTTTTAGAAGCTTTTGGTTCCTTCGGTTTTTTCGGTTCTTTTGGTTGTTTGGGTGGTTTGAGTTCTTTCGGTTGTTTGGGTTCCTTTGGTTTTTTCGGTGCTTTTTCTTTTTTTCCTTTCGATGGACTAGTCGATAGATGAACTTGTTCGACTTCTGGTAAAGTTAAATCTACAGGTGGTAAATCATTACCAGGTGCATGTAATGGACCTATGGTTTTCAATGTCGACGAGACGTTCGATTCTGGAACAGGCATGTCTACTGGTGGTAGATCAGATTTTGGTGCAGTTAATGTATTGGATTTTTCTTTTGTTGTAATCGTTTTGGCTGTATCTTTTTGGGCATTTGATTTGTTGCCAAAACATGAACAAAGTGCGAGTGTTGATGATTTCTTTTTGACATCAGTTTTCGGTTCAATAAGTTCTTTTTCTGTGGTTTTAACTGGTGCAGTAACAATGTCACTTGATGAGACAATTTTCGATGTAACCGTCGGTACATCATCATCAAATGATGGTGGTGATGTTGGAACATCTTTCGATAAAACCGAAACGGGTTCAGCTGAAGGTAATTCAAAGTCTAATTCAGGCACTTTTATTGAAGTTTCAAGAGTTTCAGTTGTTTGTTTTTCAACAACGACTGATAATTCAGGTGGTTCGACAAAATGTGTATCAGTGATTGTATATTTCTGTTCAGTCGATAATAATTCGAGTTTAGTTGGAACTTCAGTTTCATCTGACTCTAATACTGGCAAAGCTGGAATAGTTGCTTCAGTTTTAACATCAGATTCAACATTAACTTCAGTAGTCAATACGGGAAGTGCAGGAATATTTTCTTCGACTGTTGTTGTTACGTCTTTTTCAGATTTGAAATGTATTTCAGGTAATTTGGTTGTTTCTATTTCTTCGGATGCATATTGAACTTCAGGTAGATTCAAACTAGGAGCTTTCATTTGATCACTATTGAATTCTACATTTGGTTTTTCATTGTCTGGTAATTGTAAATTAGGTATCGACGGTAAATCAACAGTTGGAATCGTAAATTCCGATGTTTGTTTAACTTCTGTCGTTGTTAAATGAACTTCTGGTTGATCATAACTTGGTAATTCAACATCAGGCTTAGGTAAATCAACACTTGGTATATGTAATGGATCACTATCTTTACGATGTGGTTCATTGTTTGCTGCTAATGCTTTTTCAACATCAGGTAGATTAAGTGCTGGAACTTTTGTCTTACGATTACTGTGACAGAGGAGACTTGAAAATAAACCAGATTTCTTTTCGCCTTTGACTTTGGTTTCTTTAACTTCGGATTCTTTGACTTCTGCTTCTTTAACTTCAACTTCTTCTTTAACTGCAGCTTCTTGAACTTTCGTTTCTTTAACTTTTGATTTTTTCACTTTTGGTTCTTTGACTTTCGGTTCTTTAACTTTCGGTTTCTTGACTTTTGGTTCTTTAACTTTTTTCTCTTTTGTTTTCTCAGCTTGTACGGTATATGAACCTTTATTTGATGAATCTTTGACATCGACATTGGGCATTGTGGTTATTGTTTCTGTAACAACTGTTGATTCGATTATTTCCGAAGATTTTTGAACTTCAACAGGTTCCAATACTTCGTTATTAACAACCTAAATCAATGAACATGAATATAGAAAAGACCGAACGAGTAGACAAAGTTTATCTCCGTACCTTTTCTTCAGTATTGATTTGAATATTTTCTACACTTGGCGTGTCAAGTGAACGAGGTACATCATAAGTATTAATTGGTTCAGGTACTGAATATTCATTTTCAATCGGTGGTGACGGCACAGGCTCGTCTGATGGTAATTGATAATGAGGTTCTTCAGCAGGAACTATTTTTTCAATTGTTCCACCTAAACGATCATCCAAAGGTGGTAATTCCTAAATACGATTTAAAAAAAAAACATTTTTTTCCATTCAAATTCAATTGAAACTTACGACTACAGCATGTTCAACTGGTTCTTCAGCTGTAGTTGTTGTTGTTGTTGGTAAAAGTAATGGTGATGATTCGATAGTTTCCGTTGTGACAGCTATTGGTGGTAAAACATCGTCAGTTTTTTCTTGTTCAACAACTTTCTGTTGTTCAATTGGTGCTTGAGCTGTTTCAGATTTCGCTTCTTTCTTCTTCTTTTCTGCTGCTTTCGCACCGAAACATGACGCACATAGACCACCTGTAGATTTTTTAACTTTAACTGGTTTCTCTTTTGTAACCGCTGGTTCTTTCACTTTCTTTGGTTTGCCTTTCGGTAATGTTAAAGTTGGCAATGGACCTGGTTCAACTAATTCAACTTCAGGCAACTCAACTGCAGCACCATGTAAATTCAATGGTGTCGATGTTTTTGTTACAGTTGATTCTTCTTTTTTACTTGATTCGACGACAACTGGTGTGACGTCTGGTTGAACATCAACCGGTTCAATGATTGCTGGTCGTGCTTCTAAATGTTCGGCTTGAGGATCAACTGGATCCATCGTTGCTTGACGTGGTTCGAGATGAACAGTTGGCTTTTCTTCGGCTTTATCTGCTTGAAGATCGACGGGATCCACCGTCGCTTGACGTGGTTCGAGATGAACGATGGGTTTTTCTTCGACTTTGTCAGCTTGAGCGTCGACAGGGTCCATTGTGGCTTGACGTGGTTCAAGATGATGATGTTCTACAATAGTTTCAGTGACTGTAGTTTGTAATTCGGCAGTTTCAGGAGTGACAGGGCGATCAGTCTAAGTAAAAAAGAAAAAGAAATGAAAATTTTATGTAAATAAAATCATAAGGATTCTCAATAAAGGAGAAGCGTGCACGAAAACCTCAATAAAAATCAATCAATCAATCAATCAATCAATCAACCATCAATCTCAAGTTGACAGAAATAAGAAGCAATGCATACACACACATACAAAGGAAAAACTATTTCAAAAGAAAAAGCATCAATAAGCAGCCTGAAGAAACTGTTCATGCAAGAAGAGGCAACTATATTAGATATGTAAATAGGCATTTCAGAGATCCTTACAACAGGTAAAACGAATCGATTATCGAAATCATCTGGTTTATACGACATATCGAGACCAGGTCGTTCACGATAGCTGTCAATATAAAGACGTCTGCCATCGGGTAAAACAGCCAGATCAGTCGCAACTGGTTTCTCTTCAGTCGTAGGACTTGTTGTTTGTGGTTCAACAGCAACAGCAGTTGTTGGTTCGACTGTTGGTTGACCGTGTTGTTCACTTGAAGTTTTAGCTTTCTTACTTCGAAAGCATGAGAATATGCCCGGCGATTTACGTTTTTTTATGTAAATGGGCGTCGAAGGTTGTTCGTGTTTTGATTCGACGGTTTGCGAAACCGATTCTCTTTTTCTCTCAAGATTTTCTGTCGATTGTTTAATTGGTATTTCAGTGAGAATTTCCTGTGGATACGTTTGATCCAGATTCAATTGATATGTCACTTTAGTTTCTTCGATCTTCTGCAAAAAGTTCATCATCTCATTCTTAGTCATGTTATTTTTCGGATTTTTTTTTGGGGGGGGGGGGAAGAGAGGAAAAAACAAAAAATCATCAACTTACTTTTTCTGAATCATTCGATTGATCTAACAAAGGTTCATTAATTGTTTCGAATTCATTCTTAACTTTGCCAGCTAAACTTTCGTAAGTTGCTGTTGTCATTGAATATCCCGAATCGGATTGACTGAAATCATTTGTCGATGATTCTTTCAAATCACCAGCTGGTATCAGTGTTCGGCCAATATCGAATTGTAAATTCGAATATTCTTCTTTATTATTAAGAATTGCGTCTGTCAACGAACGAAATTGTTTCTCATTGAAATCAAGCGTCGGCTCAAATGATTGTTGTAATTGATAAATAAACGGTTCGGATAGATGAAATTTTTCGAAGGCATTATTTTCTGCAAGACTGAAATCAGCTAAATATTGACCAGCACGTTTAATGCGTATCAAATTTAGCGTTGCTTCATCATCAAATGATAATGGACGAAAGAGATTTTTAATTCGTTGAACTGTATCATTTGTCAAGCCTAATTTAGGATCTTCGAGATCAATATATTGATAAGCAATAGCTTCGGCTAATGTGATTGGCTTGTGTGGCGATATCTCAGCAAGTGTTTTCGTTAATTGCTCTTCATTGTAGAGAGGTAAATCTTTATTAATGTCATTAGTCATATCGATGTCTTTTGTATTTATTGCTGGATTCTGTTTTTCGTGATCGTTGTCAATTACTACAAAAAAGAAAGAAAAAGAAAAACGGTTTTATTTCTCTTCTTTTATTAAAAATACAAAGTCGTTTTTTCGTTCGTTTCTTTCCTCTTTAATATATGTTCGTAGATGTATACAAAAGGGAAATCAAGGAGGGTTTCTATTGATGTACTTCGTTCTTTTCGAAAACGAGAGAGAGAGAGAGAAAAAACGAAATGAAGACATTGTGCTCGTTGACAAACAGTTTTGTGTGTGTCAACGCAATCGTAAGTACGTACGTACACGTAAGCAAACGAAACCGAAGTAAAAACTACAAATGGCATCTCAATCAAACTGTCAACCTTCACCAACACCAATAATCAATGCACGAGATTACCATACAACTTCACAAGAACTCGGCAACCGACCGCCGAGTATCTTCCGTCGTTTGTTTGGAAATTTGCGTGCAGCACCATTTACTTATACAGACGAACTCAAACCATATTCTGTCAACGGACTTAATGTCAGAAAAAAACTAACATAAACATACGAGAGAACAATCGAACGAAGAAGAAAAAAAACGACACTCTTTTTTTTTTGTTGTGCTCTATCTGACTATTATCTAATCTTGATTGTATTTGTACTGTACAATAATGTACTATCGCGATAGTTTTATATATATATATATATATATATAAATACATCGTATTCATTTTTATGCTGAATATTGACATATGAGCAATGAGATGAAGAAGGATCAATCGGATAGTGTGACAAAGGACGATTAGTAACAGGCAATCGAATGCTTAAGAATAAGGATTCGATTCTCGTTCGTTTTTTTCCTCCTCCTCTTCTTCTTCGGTTTGTGTATTTCTTGGATGGTAGAGTCTAAGACGATTGAAACTTACCAGTTGAATCAGAACAACGGCCTGCCGGCATCGAACGGCACTTAGACGAAACGTACCGACGAAATCTCATTGTGTCAAAGTAGTGAACTATTCACACACGATTATTTTTTTTCTATTCACTCGTTGTCCTTAAGCAAACACCTTGGTCCACACGTATGTGTCACCAATGTGCGTATACGTGTACGGTAGAATGTTTGCCCAATGGTCTCGTCCTACGTATATAGAGATATGACCTCTCGTACGCTTGTCAAAATATATGCACGCAGATGTCGAAGAGCCTTTTCTTTTCTTCTTTTCTCCTTCTTTTTTTAACGTAGTCCGTGATGTTATTAATTGATCATGATGATCATCATCATCACTACCGTCAGTGTTCAAGATAATTAAAATGACCGGATGCCCTCAAACGACTGGTAACCTTTTTCTTTTCTCTTCTGTTTATTCATTCGTTCGTTTCTTTCTTTCGTTCTTTTTCTCTTCTCTTCTCTTCTCACTGTCTATTAACCGCAAGTTATGGCAATCAGCCAACTAAATATTCAATGATGCAATCGCAAATAGTAGAACACGACAAAATCCGATGGAAAGAAGGCTTATATAGATTATCATTTATTACTCTGATTTATCAATCGGATAAATAAGAATAACAAATGCATCAGCGGGAGGGGGATCTTGTGACTAAATCACATCCAATAAAATAAAAGTCAATGAAGTCTTAAGGTTCTCATTTTCTCGTCTTAACAACGCGTCGTACCTTTTTCATCCGATTGAATTTTGTCTTGATTTTCTCGTTGTTTGACGATTTGAATATACTCTTGATTGGCTGAACTGTGTTTGACATCTTTTTCATTGTGAATTGTCTCGAATGTATTCAAGAAAGTCGATTGTTTAGTTGTAAATAATTGCTCGTAGGTATCGACCATCGGTTGAATGAAAGCATTGCCAGCTGAATCTTGAGTAAATTCAGTGTTTAATTGTTCAACTAGATTCGTCCATGATGAACATCGATCATGGCGTAATAATTCAAGAAGACGTGAGGAAATCTTTTGAGCTTTCGAGTCTTGTTGTTTGTTAGCAAATAATTCCGATGGTCGAAAGATTTTCGAATGAATATAATGAATAAGAAGTGACTTTTTGTCGGCAATTAATTTTTTAATTTCATCAGAAATCAATGCTTGTGTTGGTACAACTGGTGGTGATGAGTCATTTTGAATATTTGTTGATGTGAGAACAACATTTGCTGTTGTAACCGATGCTTTCTTCTTTTGTTTCGATTTTTGTTCAACAATTGTTGCAGCTTTTTGTTTACGTTGTTCTTCATCAAAATCAGCTGCTGAACTACGTGTACATGAACATAAATTGAGACTAGATTTCTTTTTCTTCTTGTTTTCAACTGATTTTTCTTGATGTTCGACTGGTGATGTTTGAGAAACCGCAGTCGACGATGTAATCGTCTCGACAACTGTACCTCGTCCGACCGTTGTCGCATCAGCTAACGGTTGAGTTTCTTGTTCGAGAAGTTCTTTGACAGGCGAATGTTGTTTGACAGGACTGTCGGACGGAAAATCTCCGGATGTGACGATTTCATTCGTTGGATCGTAGTGAGTCTCTTGAACATGTGTGACACGTGGTTGATCGATCCACGATGAGGTTGAGTATGTTGTTGGAATATTATAAACAATTTGTGTCGAAGGAAGAAGTTTGTTGACATCGTCGATACCTAATTCACGTTTAGCTCGTTCGAGATCGTGTTCATCGTTGATTGTGATTGTGCGAGTGATTTCAGTGACCTCGGTTTTGACAACTTTGGTGATTTTGTTATGTGTTTCGGGATCTTCGGCAACGGTTTTCTTTGTTTCGATTTTCTTTTTGACTTTACATTCGAGATCTTTGTCTTCTTCGACAGTGGTCACGATCTCTTCGATCATGCCTTCATCGTCGGAATGAACATTTTGTTCGGCATCATCGCCATCGCCACGATCGATACTTCGACCGCCAACAAAACGAGCTTTTGCCTTATCGAGTTCGTCGGATGCTGCTTGTTGAACAGCTTCGATTGTTGATTCGACTTTTTGTTTGTTTTGTTTCTTATTTTTCTTGCCAGTTAGTTTTAATTCTTTACCACTTTCCATTGTTCGTTCGGTATTTATTAAATCATAAGATGTTAAACGTTGATTAACTGTAGATGTTCCTTCTGTTCGAGGTTTATCGACGAGAATTCTAAATAGAAAAACAGATATAGACAACAATGTTCATTGTTCGTGTGTTCACATCTATGCGTGTATATGGTCAAAGAAAGAGAATGAATGACTCTGATGATATATGGCACCAATGTTCTTTCTCTTTGTATATGTACAAAAGAAAAGAATCGACCTTTTAACCAATGATTAAAAATGAAACGATTAAATGTAATTTTCATTTTTTTATCGAATAAATAAAGATTTATTTTCTTTCTTATTCAACATTTCGAATCTACTTATGATGAAAAATGATTGATTATTAATAGTAAAATTCAATAAACCTCAGTGACATCTATTGATCGAGAAGAGAGAAATCAAAGCCAAGGTGAGTTACCGGCGATAGAGAGGATTCTATTTGATTAAAAAAGAAAGACAATAGGTTGAAGATTGCAAATAAATTCATTAGAACGAAAAAAAGCCAAAAAATGTTCTCATTAATATTGCCAAGAGAGTATTCTGATTGTGTCTGAAATCGAATTAACTCAACTATATATTCAGATCGTTTAGTACTACTCATTACCGGAAATAGTCAATTTCACTTCTACTTTTTTTTCTCCGTTGAGAGAACTATAAGTTTCTTCTTTTTTTTCATTCAGTTATTATTTGTATGCATATATATATATATATATATATAAATGTACGTTAAGAAGCCTAAAGGCTTATTCTAACTACAGCAATTGTTGACCGGGCACAAAAAGAAAACGGCAGGAAACGTTTTTTCTCCTTAGTTTCCCCTAGAAGGCTTTTCTGATTATAGAGTAGGGCATCAATTGCAATCAAGCAGAAGAATATTTCGTTTGAAAAGATAATGATTTAACACTAGTATTACTGTGATTCCTATCGTTCATTAAACTAAGCTTAATAAACAATAAAAGAAATTCGTTTTTTTTTCTTTTCATGCAACACAATTCAATCTATTTAAAATTCTATTTCATTTTCGATAACACACAAATCATTCTTCAGATTTCTTCTTAAGTATAGACTCGAGCGCACACACACATCTCTCTGTTTCTATATACATATGTATATATTTATTATATACACATATGTAGGCAAACGTTCGCGCATCATAGAAGTGAGTTTGAAATAAATATGAAGCAATAGACACGAATCATACGTCTAAGTTGCTTGCTTTCTTTTTCTACTCCCTTCCTGCCCTCTCAAACAACTAATTTGATTGACTAACAATACGTTATACGTGCAAACTCGTATATACATATGAGTTTTAGTATTCTTTCTATTCATTCAATGAGCAAATAAATCAAAAAAAGGAGAAGGAGGATGATTCATTTTCTTACCGAAATCGTTTTTTCCGCAAAACATAGGGCATCAACTGTTTATGAGTTTTTGGAGTAAGCAAAAGTGTATAAGACCCATTTCTTTCAACAACAAGATCAACTCCTGTTAGATGCATTCGCGTAGACGAATTATTTGTATCTTGCGAAACAACACCGGTCGGTATTGTTTCATTGGCTGATGTCGGCAGCGGATTGTTAAGATTTGTATTTGCTGCCGTATTTCCTTCGGACATTGGCGTTTGTACTAATAAACGAGCGTTTGAACAGCCCATGTCGACGAGTTATGAGTTCGATTGTCGTATGCGAGAGAGAAAAAAGTCTGTTTTTTTTGTTACAGTCTAGATCATAAGACGCGTACACATAAGTAGCAAGTATATTAAAGAAAAAAGGTGGCAATAGTGTTCACTGCAGCCGTTATTGTGTCCGCAATAACACCGAGAGAGAGAGAAAGAGAGCAAAAAACTCCTTCGTCAAACGTTAATAAAGAAAAAGAGAAGAAATAAAATGAGTAGAATTATGAATACAAGAAAGAGCGAGAGAGAAAAAACAATTTTCAAATGTCAAAGTTGGCAACGCCTGTTTTAGCAGCAGCAGCAGGAGTAGAATCTTCTCTTTTTCTGTCGTTGTTTAAAAAAAAAGAAGACGAGTCACGAACGACCGACCGACCGATGGCGACGAAAAATAGAAAGAAAGAAAACGTCAACGAAGAAGTAACAGAAGAAGAGGAGAACAAGAATTCTTTCTCTTCTCCCTTCTCGTCTTTCTCCTTTTTTTACACATCACCACTTTTTTCTCGGGCATTTGCTTGTAATCGCGTTTTTTTTAGTTCATATGCCTGGCGTTCTACCGCTAGCTACTTACATCCGCATAAAAATAAAAAAAAACGAGAGAAGAGAGGACACGACGTCGTCACCACCGCCATTTCTATGTTCATGGATATGCGCTAGCGTTTCTCTTGACGAGAAAAAAAAAGTTGACAAACGCAAGAAAAAAAAAAGATGAAGAAGAAGAAGAAGAAGAAAGACACTCATCTTTCGTCAATAAGCAAAAGAAAATTACTTGAAAAAGTGCTACACCTTTTTCTTTCTTTTATTTTTGCGTGCTTATTTCCTTTTCTGTCAGTTTTTTCTTTCTTTTTAAAATAATGATGATAATGTTTAAAGAATAATCAATTGTGTCGATTGAATTACGTATTCTTTCCTTTGGACGGCAGTTTTTCTGTTGTACACGGTCTGCCGTTAGTAATTCGAGAATACTCAAGCATACCGAAAAAAAAACGAACACACGAGGAAATTAATTATTGTTATTGTTTTTATTATGCAAATGAAAAAGCAACAATTTTTGCATTGATTTCCCTTTTAGTCTTGATGCTAAATAAAATCTATTTTATCCATTGATGTATGGATAATGAACATCTGGGTATATAACGACAAGTGTCATTATGTTGACAAATGTATACAAGGATTTCTCCTTGTCAGAGATATAAACAAAGGCGATGATATTGAAAAAGCATAATTAAAAAAAGGCAAGTTAAGTTTTTTTCTTTTTTTCTCATCGACGAACTAAACAATAAGATTAGGAATAATGATTAACATTTTGTTTTATATTCGTATTCATTCACACGAGCAGACACATCGTATCAAGATAGATGAATAGATAAAGCAAACTTTGCTGACAAATGACTTTTTCCTCTTTATTGGTACCTCTCTACACATCAAGAACCTTTCAATGTTAACACTTCTTGACCAAGCAAATATCGGCAATGAAAGTGAAAGAACCGATGATGTAAGCATATAAAAATGCATAAAACAATTGACATTTCTCGGCTCTTTTTTTGCCTTCCAATCTCATTATTATAGTTGACTCTCTCTCTCTCTATATATATATATATATATATATTTGATTGTGTATATAGGCGTAAGAGCGTTGAGGTGTTGGCATCGATTGTCTGAGAACAAGCCTATCGTCAAATCAACATTTAAAGGAAAAGTAATCCGACATCGGGGATATCCTATCTACGGTAGAAGATGAAACAACTAGACACGACTTCTTTATATATACTGATCAGTCTCATTGAATTTCGATTAGCTTTTTGGGCCGTCGTTTGAATCTATTGACATCATATGTACAATATTAATCTTTGCTCTAGCATTTTTTCCTATCTGCCCATTCTTTAACATGAGCACATACGCCCGTTGCGGAAGTCAATTAGTTCGTTCACGAGTGTGTATGCATACAAGACAACAGATATAGAAAACAAGGAAGGGAGCGAGCGAGCGAGCGAGAGAAAAAGACATGTGGTGATGGTTAGTAAGTAAAGGTCAACTACTGGTCACCTGGCCGACACCCCCTGCATCGCACTTCTCTTTTTTCTGTTCACACAATATCTACTGCAGTTCTTCAATCGATCAAATCAAATCAATAATTGTCTATGCATGTACTCTTGACAATGTAAAAATGGGATCTTTTCAATTAATAGGATAGATTGTTGAAAGGTGATTTCATTCGTTCTCAATGTGTCGTTATAAAATCGAACAACAAAACAATAAAATGAAGTCAAGTAGAGAGATACGTACATCAAAATGACTTTGTCATTGCACTTCACTTCATTTCTTTCTTAAAACAGAATCTTGTCTCTCGTCAAAAACAACGAAATATACCCGTCGGACCTTGACAACAAATGTCTTTCGATGGGTCACAGCTCGATTCAATTATATTTTGTCTTCTTCGATTGCTGACAAATGTCACTCTAGTTTCCTCTCAACAGTTGGCTATTTAAATCCTTTCGTTCATTTATATATTAAAAAAAACACATACAAAACGAATGCGCAGATGGTACACACTGTCGGACATCAATTCACTCATGTCCTATTTTCCTTCGGATAGTTTTCTTTTCAAAAAAAAACAATAACGAGAAGATTGCTGGACATTTTCAAAGAAAAACATTAAGGACTCACCCGGGTGACAATCAAAAAATGAAAGATCGATAAGCTTCTTTTTTTCTCGAATGATTGTTTTCGTTTGTACATAAAAACCGACGCAGATGGCACATTAATATATATATGTGTGCGTGTCGACTTACTCATCATGGGTGACTAATATCAAAGAAGGAAAGAATAACAAGCCGAAATCTCCATGTAGTTACTCAAGAGAATCTATTTAAATACTCTTAAAGAAATCCTTCGATCGACCTTTGACGTACATTGTTGATCTAACTATTAAATCAATATCTAGTTACTTGATAGAATAGTTTTTTTCTTGAAATAATTATCTTATACAATTCGACATTGTATACATTTTCTCGCTCTCTCGCTGTCTTTTACTTAGACTAACATTACTAATGCATATTTTCAGCTTATTTATCAAATAAATAAACATTCTTTCTCTTTCCAGTCGAAGATAAGATTCAATTGAACACAAAATAATCTCGACCATAATGAATATATACAGACATACGTATATACATAAAGACCACAACAGATGAAATCTAATCTTACCTTCAAGATGTGCTTGTGTATATGTGTAAAGATAGAAAATATTTCTTTTTCTTCTTTGGTATTTTGGTATTGAATATCTAGTATAGGAAATAAATAAACGAATGAATGAATGTACTAGGATGGATATGATAAAGTTAGATGTAAAACGCTACAACAATGCGCGTACGTTATGAATGATTGAATGAATGAATGAATAGAATAGAAAGGGTGGAAAGAAGGATACAAATCGTGCGTATATATGTATATGTATATGTACATACGCATATATGTATGCGAAAAGAGAAAAAGATAGAGAGACAGAAGAGAATAAGAGAATAAACGGCAAACGATCGATGGATGTCACATTAACAGTGGCAATCGTTGCTTATACGTATGTATGCAAGCTCGAGAAAAGCGAGAGTCAAACGATCAACGATAACGAAAGAACAAACGTGTATAAGACATGACTATTATCACGATGTGATTATTCTTTAACTTGATGTCTGCGTCTAACAATCAGTAAAGTTGATATGATATAGTAGTTGTGTAGTAGTCATACAAGCTGTCAAGAGATTCTCACCCGATTGATCGAATGTTAATATCGTTTAAAATAATCTCGACAACAATCTATTCGATAGTCAAAGAAAATTAATTGCTATATAAATCAAATACACTTGGACAGACATGCTACACATCTGGTGTTGTTCATTGATTGAGTAGAATTCAATTTTTTTACGTAATCAAACGATGTATCATCTTTAACAACCAAATAGATATACATGTACTTATACAAAATACTATAGGTCAAGCGAAAAAGATGAGAAGGATTGATGACATTCCGTTTAATATATCGCATCGAGTGTCGTCTCTCAATGAAACAGCGAAATTATTTATGCAAACTACAATTCGATTAAACTCATTCAAACTCATTTTGAAAATGAACTTTCGAGTTAGGACAAATACAAATATTTTTCTACGTCTTTGATCTGCTTATTGCACTAACATCTTAATCCAAAGAGACGCATGCTTAGATTTATATAAATACGTATATACATGCATGTGCGTATGTATTGTTTAAAATCAAAAAGAAAATGAAAACGAAATCAATTACTTACGAAATGATTCTTCTCGTAAATGGAGAATTGATAAACGGAGTAAGATGTTGGTCTTATTCTAAAGTAAACGAACGAGTAATGTGATTGATGATAGAGATGATAGAGGTCAGTTTTCTTTCGTTTAACTCGTCGACACTTTATTGATATTCGATGAGAGATAAAAATTATTTATTTATACTCATCAGTTCATTCAAATATTCTCGATGAATAAAGAAAAAACAAACGTTTTATATTGACAGAGTCTAATTTCTTTTAATCTTCAAGTAATTACGTCCGATAGGTCGAAATACATATAAAAATCAACTAATAATTAGTAATGTTCTTCTTTTCAGGCAAAAAACTACGGTCTAGATTTTTTTAAAATCTTAATTTATACTTTTAATGTGTTCGCTCATCATCATCATCGTCATTGTCGCATTTATATACGTATACGCAAAAGAAAAAAAAAGGGGCGTTGCATATATTTATACAATAGATTCTCATCTTGTTTTTTTTGTCCTTCGACAAAAAACGAAATTTGCTCCTCTTTTTCTTAACTTACCTTTATTGAAAGAAAGTTTAATAATATAAATATTTATTAGGTGTTGGTTGGTTATACTTGTCGTTAAATATGTAAGAGTAGATTTTTGTTTTTATTAGAACGGAATGATATTATTGTTCTGTCCTAATAGGTTTTGAGAACGTGTATATAAAGAAATTGAGAGTTGGTAAATAAGACGATTGTATAATATTCAAGGTTGTTTGCAAGACTCCTTGAGATTGTGAAATAGAATGATTCTATTCGATGTATAAGAGAAAATAGTTGTAAAAATGTTGAAATAAAAAAGAACAAGACAAAACGATTGATTGAATTGATTTCTTTTGTTCTTTTTAATAGTTCGTGTTCAATATATAAGAAAAGATAAAGAGCCAAGAATATGATATGTTGAAGAGAAAGATCGACGCGTCAATTCGAGGCTAGAAAAAAAAACGTGAGAAGTGTGAGAATTGCTTGGCGAGTCCAAATATAATCAAACAAAAAAAACGAAGAAATAAAGAACACGAAGAATGAAAGCGTTCTTTTTACAACCATTAACATATGTATCAAAAGGTGAAAGGCAAGTTAGAATTGTTCTTCATGGTTCATTGTCTAATTTCGAATATGTAGCGAACATTTGAAAATTAATTTTTCAAATCATCTCATGAATAAATAAATATATTCGGAGGTTAATTAGTTTTCTCTTTCTCTCTCTCTCTCGCACGCACGCACATATCGATCGAACATGTGTTTTAATCAATATTTTCGATGGAAATCATATACTCACCCGTTGAAATTTTAGACAGTTTTTCTTAGACTAACGAACTATTGCTCTGCTGTTGAATACATACAAATACGTATCGTTGCGGAAACACATTGATCTCGTCCGATTATCTTCATTGAATGGATGCGAACAAAAGGCTTCTCCGTACGTGTAGCTATATGTATATGTTAAATGATAAGACAAAAGAGCCCGAGAAAGAGAGAGAAAGGAGAGAGAGAAGAAGAAAAGAGAAAGAAAGAAAAAACATTAATATCCGAATGATGTGGTTCTTCGCTATAGCTAATTTATACGTCAACCGATTTTGCCATCATTCGAGCGCAGCTATTGAGAAAAAGAAAGACATCGTGTTACGATGGGGAATCTTTACATACAAATCTACATCATTGGAATAACATGTGTTTGTACGTGTATATAAAATGAATAGAGAGAGAAAAAAGACAAATGATGATATGGTTTAATAGTGTATAGGTCGATTTTGACATGCTTTTCTGCACGATAAAAACAAAATTGCAAAGCTAAATAGAAAAGAAAAACCTATTTTTTTGTCAGCTATGCAACGGAATATGTAGACGAAAGATATTATTAAGCTTGATAATGGCTCGTAAAGAATAAGTATAACCATTCGAATGAAGCAGAAAAGAAATCATTTATACTATATCTTTATCGATTGTGATAGGCGATCGTTTACTCAAGGGATAGATTGGCTTGATAGAGGATGTGCGTACAATTGACTTTCGATCTTCTTTTTCGTCTAATTTCTGCGTATCCGTTGTAAGTCAAGGCAAAACAAGGTTAAATGCCTGGTGTCATCAAAACCTTCGCACTCTCATTCGAACCAACCGGTCTCATTGTCATTTCTTATCATCATCATATCATCACTTTGAACATGAATGCAAGCGTGTGAATGTTTTATTGATGAGAATATGTACAAGTTATAGAATTGCACAACATAACTTACGAGTCACCTTGGATTGCCATCACCCGAGAAGTAGCAAAAAAAAACGCGAGCGAACGAGGTTTCTGCTTCTTTTGTCTGACTTCTTCTGCAGCTTATCGAACTTAACAATCACGAGTCCTTTGTTTTACAGATGTCTCACCATGAGTGAACTGATGGTGATGAATATGTACATACATACATACATATCTTTATGTATATATCTGTGTGTGTGTATAGAAGCGTTATCTTGATAATAGCAGAAATCGTCTTCACAAATTAGCTTAACTCTCAGACACATACATATGCAGACAAAACACGCAATACAAGCGGTATTGTAAATACAATTACTATCACCAGACCTTTTCTAATCGATTGTAAGTGGATCAATCAACGACGGTATATGCACGTATATACGAAAAGTTATTGATGATCACATAAAAATGATACAACAAGAAAAAAAAGATTTATTCATTTTGTCGTTTCTCTTCTCAATTGACGTTAACTTTGAACAACTATTATATCGAAATCTTAACTTATCATTTACCTGTTTCGATTCGTGTTCGGTCTATGTAAAAGAAAAATGAGGAGAAGAAAAAAGAAACATCGAATGAATTGCCTATTAATAAGAATATACATGTAAATCTGTGTGTGAGTAGAGCAGAGGCTTCCATATATACTTTTTTTTGTCTGTCTGACTATTATCACTGCTTAGCACACATATTTCTCTTCCGCTTTTCAATCCTCCTACCCATCCGATTGTATATCAGAGACCTTCTACTCTATAGAAAGGCAAACAGGCAATACTCAAGGCTATGATTTGCCAATTGGTGAAAAGAAACGAAGAGATGAAATGCGACACGAGTCTATACTCCTGTTGTCTTTGTATCATCGTCGAACGATAACAGTAATATTTATATAAATACATCTTTTGGTTTCTTTTTCCTCAAAGCTCCTTATACTTTAACACTATCGATATTGTAATTCAAGAATGTTTTTTCTTTCATACTTTTTTTTTCTCACCAATAAAAATCTCTCTCTCTCTCTCGCTCTCGCTCCGTCTTTGCATGTCTTTCATCCTAGTGACATTCATGATTGATAACTAAATCCGTCTCTTCGACTATCTCGAGTCGAGACAGAGAAAAATCGAAAGGTAACGCTTGTCGAAAATAAATTATATATTCTGCTTATGCAAATCAAGAAAACTATTATGCGTGCGAATGAAATCTGTTTTTTTTTCTGGTTCTATTATCTTAAAACCTGTTACTTTTCAACACAATATTCGTATCTAAAAATAAAGAAAGAAAGTATCGATGACATATTTTATTAGAAGTATTGTTGTTGATACTCAAAATGATTTATACGTAATACAAACATTAGTTTCCTAATTAACCATCATTTTTCCAATTTCATACTTTGGTCTATAGATATGATGTACCGAACAAAAGGAAAGTGGAAAAAAAAGTAATTTTATGGATTTTATAAAAAAAAACACAGACTGGTGTAGGTGAATTCTTGTCTTCTGGCAGTTAAAGGAGAAAAAAAAACAAGCAACTAAAGATGTGTGCGTGTACGCTTCTTGGTTTCTTTTTTTCTTGTTGTCTTTACGTCGAGTATTTATCATGCATAATCATAATAAATATTCGTCGCGCCTGGTTCCTCTTCTTTGTAACCGCTACCAACCGCTGAGTATATTCTCCTTTTTTTTCATCGATTGTACATTTCTCTCGTTTGTCGACTTATCTCCGTCATTATTCTTCTTCTTCCTCATCTTAGCTGACTTTCACCACATGCTACTTTTTAGTGGCCCGTCAAAGAATTATTTCTGCTCTGTCGGTTTTTTCAATCTTCCTCTCTCCACGATCCGAATCAATCAAGAGGAAAAAAAAACGTGTCTTTCTCTTATGGACATATGTCCACGAGAATCGTATCCGGATAGCCTCACGTCATAAGCAGTGAAAAAGAACGACTTATTCAAGTTTTATCTTTTCTTTTTTTTCTACGAGAACATATGAATAAAAGTAGTAGAAAAACGTATCGTCCGCATTCATTATTAATAAGAAAACTTGTAAATTTCATAACCACAGGCAAAAAACTTTGAATGAAGGAAAAAAACGAGAGAAAATGAAAAAAGAAAAAGACATTCTGTATTTCATCGTATATATTATATGTGCTAAAGAGGCTATTGGAACAAAAAACGATGAAAAGCCGAAGAAAAAAATGCATGTTATTGATTGTGTAAAAGGTGACAGCTGCTGTATTGATCCAACAGAATAATTGCCTCATACGTAGGCATTCGAATGATCGAGATTTGATGAAGATTGTTGATAACTAGCTGAACTCATGCTGTGTTCTATTGCATAATCGAACAAAGATGATACGTTCTTCAAGAATATCGATGTTTATTCATTTCTTAACGTTTTTCCTATGTCTAATGGTAACATTTAATAATGATATAAAAACGGAAAAAGGAAATAAAACTACGAATAAAGACGATCAAACGTGCGGCTTAGTTTCTTAACGAGATTTTCCTTTTTTCTTCTTGTTCATGTATAGATCTTTTTTCATTAAGTATCATGAACATTATCCTAACATTGTTGACCGATTACTTGACTCGTTTCAACTCGTCCTCATCGTTTCTCTTCTCTGGTACTGATGAAGACTAAGAAACAAATGTAAAACGAAGAAGAAACGAAGAAGAAGGAAAAGAAAAAGAAACCTTGATGGATGGATGTCTAAAAGTGTAATGAAATCAGCGTGCATGTGTGTGTGTGTGTGTAGTTCTCTTTTTCTTCTTTTTTTTGATAGAACAGAAATGGGAAAAAAACAGATAGTCGTTTTCAAATTAGTTACACTCTTGCAAAGAAAATGAATATATGAATCCAAAGAAGAAGAAGAAGAAAGGAAGTGAAGTGCCCGTAGACCATTTCCGTTTTCATCTAGTTGACATGAACTCTAGCCTACTTATTGAAGAAAGAAAGGAAAAAAAGCCCGATGTAGAACGTCTATCTAAAGTGTCCATTTAACTGAACATATATAAATAATGTTGATTGACATGACCAAACGAATATTTATTGATTAGTTAATATATAGGTTATATCATGCCTATTACCCATTGAAGAAAAAGATCAATATATTCCAGTCTCTCATTTTTTCTGTTTATTAATTAAGAGAAAAAGAAAAGCAAGCACAGAGAAACATTCGGTTTTTTTTCTCTTCTACTACCATTTTTCATAAAAGATCTTCTTTACATGTAAATCTTTCAATATATTCTCCATGGAATCGATAAAAATCGGCGGTCCACATAGATAAGTTGTAACGGGCTTTTCAAGCCATTCAATGGCATGTTCAAGATCGGCTTTATTCATGCGTCGATTATTTATCTTAATATCATCATTAATTTCTCTGGTTACAAAATAATTTGTTTGAAGAAAATTATCTTCAATCATTCGTTGACATGACAAATCGATACTTTGACGAAAAACTAAATCTTCCTTGTTTCCAGCTGTGTAGAAGAATTGTACTCGATGAGGTATCCTTCGTGAATGTTGAGAATGATATAAATCAAATACATGTCGAAGCATTGAAACAATCGGATTAGCACCAATTCCAGCGCAAATCAAAAGTATTGAATCGTTATTTGTTAGACAAGAATCATAGAAAAAATCTCCGCCAGGTTTGACACGAATTGTTTCATTGATTCGACATTGATTAAACATATATTTCGTTGGCGGATAATCTGTTTCTTTAATTGCTAATTCGATTAGATTCGTTTTCGAATAATCTTCAGGTGAATTACAAATTGAAAATCCTGTTATGATCGAAGTAATTTCGGAGGGAAAATAGAAATCTAAGAACATTCCCGACTGAAAACGAAACGTTTTCAATGGATCATCGATTGTTAAAAAGAATTGTCTGATAGTTGATGAAAGAAGTTTGGTTGAATGCACGGTTGCTTCATAGGATATTTCGTGATTTTTTGTGCCAAATAAATGCACACGATTGGATTGATCAATAGAAGATGACATTCGACACGAGTAAACGTATCATTCAAATCTGTAATAAGAAGAAATTACATGATTTAATCATGCCAAAATAATTGCTAATCAGATTTTTTAATAAAGCGTAATAATGGAATTGTATGAAAATGAAAAATCTTCATTAGGAACTTTTCTTTTTGATTGATTTCTCTAAATAGAATTCAAACGAAATCAACGTTCTCGAGATTAATTTGGTCATATTGACAAGACTAAGGACAAATATCAGACATAGATAGCATATGTGTCAAGTCGATATGTCATTATGATAAATGAAGATAAACTGATCGAAGAATTTTTCAAATCCTATTTTATTATTTTAATAATTCCAATAGAAAAAGAAAAAAAAACGTAACATGTAAAATGATGCGACATTCTTTCGAAAATTACCGAAAAATGAAAAAAAAGAGACACGAGAGATAGAGAAAAAGACACATAGATCATCCTAAATATATCTAATTTCACCTAAATACTGAATATTTGTTGTCATAAACATACGCTTTTTTTTTGTTTGATTTTTCTTTTCGTTCTATTCTACTAAACAAAGCATACGCACACGCACAGAAAAATGAGAAAAAGAAACTGAATGAAACAAGCGCATAGTACAAGAGAAAATAGAATAAGAATTCAATGACAAAGACAAAGACATTCTTCAAACATCCGTCGAACTCAATGTACGTGATGCATTTGTTGTTGATGATGCATTCGATCTCGTTAAAGGCGGCAATGGTTTTGTGTTTTCCACATTCGTCATTGACATACTCGACGTAAATTTCTTTAATTTTTCGAGTTCAGTTGGCGATAGACTCGTTGGTGATGAACTAGCATGATGAAGAATATTATTAACATCAGTTAATGACAATGATAACGTCGAATAACGTTTGATATGTTTAACAATATCTTTAACACGAAGAGATTTAGCACGTGATGCAGCTGATTCACCACGATGACTGAGAATATCTGTACGAGCGCCTTTATCAATTAATAATTGAACAATTTCCGGATGATCACGATCGATACCCCAATGAAGTGCTGTCCAGCCTTGTTTATCGGTTTTATTAACGGCACAATTCGATTCCAGCAGAACAAGAGCAAGACTTGGATGATTATGATAAGAAGCTAAAAATTAAAAACAAAACTCGTTCATATCGAACAAAGAACATTTCCTTTTACATACCGAACATCAACGGTGTGAAATGCTCATGATCAGTTTTATTCACATCGGCTCCAGCTTCGATTAACATACAAGCAATTTCGGCTAGTGTTGCTTCATTATCAAATACACCGTTAGCTGTCAGCGACGACGATGATAATGGTGAATTAATACGTGGTGGTGATCGACTAAAATCATAAAAGTCTCATTTTACAATTCAACTGATTTTTCTTTTTTTTTTACCATAATTCATGAAGTGCTGTGCGACCTTGTTCAGTTTCAGCATCGATATCTGCACCGGCTTCTAATAATGTTAAGATAATATCCGGATTGCAAAAATAACATGCTTTCATCAATGGTGTCCAACCGAGTTTGTCTAAGATGTATTCATTCATTAATAATTAATTATAAAGACGAAATTTAAACAAACCTCTCGCATTAACATCACTTCCAGCGTGTAGCAACTTTTTGGCTATTTCAGTGTATCCACGTTGCGCGGCATGATGAAGTGCTGTTGCCTCTCGAGCATCTTTTATCGCTATTTTAGCATTATTTCGTAATAAAACATCAACAACAAGATCGTGCCCATTGGCTGATGCCTGTAGGTAACAAACAATTAAGCGTGCGTATAAACGTAAATATTTATTTATTCATCGATCACTTACGATTAATAAAGGTGTCGATTGTGTTTCGAAAGCAACCCAATTGACATTAATTGTATTCACGGCTCGATCATTTTCTAGCATTTTTTCAATAAGATGTGCTTTACCAAGTCCACAAAGATTATAGAATCGTTCGTTTCGACTGTCAATATTACCCATTTTTGGCGTCTAGATAAACAATTGTATTTATATCGATGCGATAGATATCCACTTGGATCTGATTGAAGATCAAGAATAACTTACGTAAGACTAATCAGGAAAGAAAAGAAGAGAACAAGTAGAAGATATAACTGGAGAGTTTGGATGGGCTTTTTTCTCAATAATGGATAACGATGGTAGTGTTGTTGTTGTTGTTGAGTTTTATTCGTGATGAGTATTATTTGTAGGCAAACTAGTGAGATATTCGATGAACGCCATCATCATCTAGTTGATTTTCTTATCTAGAAATAGAAAAAATAAAATGTTACGTGAACATGAATAACACCTTTGGCCTTGTCCAATCAGAGAACAAGTGAGAGAAATATGACAAGATCAAAATCGGTAGCTCGAAAGGAGATATATGGATATCTAGGGAATATCTCTAGTTCTTTTTTTCCTATTGAATAATGTATTGTGATTCCTTTTTTTTGCCTTTCCTATCAGGTATATAGTTGTGGCAAAATTAGCTTTTTTTTCTATTCAAATCGATTATTGTATATTTCAAATTCGATTAGCAAGAAGAAGGAAATAAAACCGAACTAAAAGCGACTTTGAATCGTCGTCAACAGGAAATGCTTGAGGATATACAAGTTACCATTTATTCTTACCTTCGATAGAAAAAATGTAACTAAAAAAAACCGTTAAGTTAATGAAGCCAATCTATGTCAGTAAATGATAGACAAAGAATAGGATATGTATATGAAAAATTATTCATTTTCTTTTCTTTTTTTGAATAAAACTTTCAAAAGTAATCAACTAACCTTCGTTCATTTCGTACTTCTATTCTTTAGATTTCAATTCCATCGATAAATTCAAGGTGTTGAATGTGTACGCACGCGTATTCTTCTCACAGTAGACCGACATAAATCAAACATATACTCTCGCCATCTGCGTTCGAGAAGAGCGAGGGAGAGAAAAAAAATAATAATAAAAGTTGCTAACAGAAGCAATATGAGAATCAGGAAGAGGCACAGAGAGAGAGAGAACAACGACCTTTGCCTGTCGTCGTTGTTGGTGAGTCAACCAAGCAGACACTTCGGCGATTCGATCGATCGGAGAAAGAAGATTGTTACTCGAAGAGGAAAAAGAAGACGAAGATGATGATGATGAAGAACACGAACAAGAAAAGAAGCAGGAGGAGAGAACGAAGAAGAAGAAGAAGAAAATCGTTTTCACTAATACACGTACGCATCTATTTTTGAAGATAGACTGCATCAAGGCATCGTATTCTCTTCTCATCTATTCTCGTCTTCTGTGTTGCAGCATGCTCGAACAGAGTACAAAACAACAACAACAAAAACGCGCGACGATCGTCTTAACCATAGTAACTACAATCGTCTACGATGATAGTATTAGTCGAGTTGTCTTCTTATCGTTGGCCACTTTCCGTTCATTCATTTGATCTAATCGAATCGTATATAATCGATATCAATATTAGCTTGCCAATGAAAAGCAATAAGAAATTAAAGAGAAGAAAAAACACGACGAGAACCAAACCAAGAAGAAAGAAAAAAAAAGAGAGAGAGAGAGAGAATGTAATATTGACAGAATACATAAACGATAAATTGAGAATGAAAATAAATACACTATGACGAAAAGAAACACACACACACAGAGATAAAAACGCGTTTACCTTGATTTGTTGCTCGTATGTTATGACTAGTCTTTCTCAATGACCTTCTCAGATGAAAGACAGTAGACATATAAATAACAACAAGTAGTTTTTCTTTGCTACCCATCAACGAATATAAAGCAAATGTAAGTCTAAACATCGTATTATTGTTGACAATTGCTTTTAACAAAAATGATAACGAAGAAAAAGAAAGCATTTTCCCACGTTCGAGATAAACTCGATTCCGTCGGCTTATTTTCTCGTTTTAGTTTCTTAATGAGAAATTTCTTTTATCAAAGTAATGCAATCGAGTCAACAAAGAAAAAGATCTCATGTTTTTCTTCTCACTTTGATTGATATCTGACGGATAGACTTCCTTCAATTAAAAAGTAACAAGTTAGAAATCATTGATGTACATGCATATATGGTCTAGTTACGACAAAACCTTGAAGAGGATGATGCTTTCGAGATATGTCAACAGTCATTTGCCTCTCAGCGATTAAACCTACAGGAAAAATTAGATAACACAAATGTCTACCGGATGTCAATTGACATTCGAATTGAACCATAAAGATTTTAATTATATGTCATTTGAACTTGATGTGACATGTTCATCTAAAACAGAAAGAACAGAAAAAAAAGACAATGAATTTTTTTGAAATTTGCTTTTTTGTGAAAATATAAAAAAAGAAAGAAAGAAGTGTAAATCGAATGTAACAATTTAACAAGAAAACTCCTTCTATTTTCCTATTGATTCAGCACGTTCGTTGTCTTTTTCTCTTGTCTCGAGATTCATGTTTGAAACAATGAAGTAAGATTACGAAAAAGAAACGAGTTGTTTTTCCAGAAACAGAAATTTGTTTTTTGCAGATAAAATTCCGCATTTTCATCTGTCGCTGTACACACACACACACATAACACATATACGAAAAAGAGAACAAGATAGCTGTGTTTTTTTTTGGGTTGGCAATTGGAATGATTAAAAGGCATCTATTTCCAAGCTTTTTTCGTTTGATAAATCGCTGCAAAACGTTTGGCAACAAACGAGCCAACAACGAACGCAACTGTTGACCAACCGATGAACATGAAATCGAAATCGTCTTTTAATTGATCGAATATTCTCGATGGAAACACTCGAGTAAAAAACAAATCTAATCGAAAAAGAAAACATAACCTCAAGAATTTCATTCGACATTCTTCAGCCATCTTACCAAGGCCATATGCAAATACGACCGAGGTCGATTCAAGGCCAGTTGCAACTGTATGTATACCACGGATATTATAAATATATTTATAATAATTAATAACACTCTCGTAGTTAACCATGATTTCAGGTGTGTACATAATTAGACCTTCTTCACGATCCATTGGCGTTATGTCGATAGGTCGACGAGGATCGAATAGTATCCATGGAATTTCGATGAGCATTCCGTTTGGCGTTGCCACTGAAAGACAAAGAACAAAGAATGAAATCGATTTTCGAAATTGTTTCGATTTACTGATAATATCACGGGATGTTATTCCTTTTTCTGTAATTGTTACTTGAAGTGCGTTGACACCGTAAGGTAAAATATAAGCTTTTGATTGAACGATTGGTTCAATCGGATCGAACGATGAAAATGTTGAATAATTATATTGTGATGCACCTTCGAATAACGATGAACTCACAGCTTCATATCGACGATATCGTTGATTGTAATATGTATACTAAATTGTTATTTGTTTTTGTTGAATTTTCTTATCAATGTCAATGGAATTTCAACACTTACAACAATCCAATTTTCAGCTAGAACAACATGTACTGGTGGTTTAACGCGTTTATGTGTATGAGAAAGTTTCAATGAGCCAGTCACAGTATCCAATAGATAAACATTCACAAATGGAACTAAATCAACGGATTTTTTTATTTGAACAATTTCAGTTAACTTTGTTTTTCTTCTTCGTCTACCTTTTTGATAATCAACTCCTTCAGTAACAACAGCAATTAAATTCGGATTTGTATATTTATAGAGTACACTTCGATCACCAAGAACAATACCAGCCGAATGAATTCGATCTAAAACAAAACGAAATTCAATCCATCTTTTGTATTGTTTTCATTACCTGAACTTAATCGTGAATGAATACTAATGATTTGTTCATTTTGAAACGACACTCTCCAAACTTCTTTTAAATTGGTCGACTGAAAAGCAAAATAAGAAAAATGTTCTCAGAAATGTATACGTGCAAATATAAAGGTTCTATCTTCAGGAGATTTCAGAATCGTCAAACTTTATGTAACATCATCGAACATTTTCTTCTCTGAACTAGATTCGATCCGATGGTCGGTCGTCAATTGACATTCGACCAGATTTTTTCAACTTACCGTTTGTTGATCATTTTCATTTACGGATAAATAATATCCAAGAAACACTTGAGCAGTCTTATCGAAAAGATAGATGTAGGTTGGAGTTGTTGTACTCAACGCACGAGAAAGTGGAACTGATGGATATGTGTGAATCTATTTTAAACAAAAATGAGAATAGAAATTTAAGAGATTGGCCAAGACGAACTTGATCTTGGGCGTCAACGAATAAGAGAACTTTGCAAAATTCATCGACAATTTGTGTTGAAAGAAAAACTTGTTTAATAGGATATGGTAATGATGAAGTACTTAACGAATCTTCTAAATCGCCGGTATAAGGATTGAATGTTCGAACGTGTGTTCGTTGAGGAGAATTCTAAGAATCAATAAAACATTGATTTTCAAACAACAGGAAAAGTCGTTTTTTACTCGATCACGATAAACAATTGAAGCTAATGGTTGATGAGTATAATGAGCTGCCGAACGGATGTGAAATAACGGAACTTGCACAGTATTAAAATGTTCGAAGGGTGCAAAATTTGGGAAGTATTGTTTCCAAAGAATACCGCCACTTTCTGTCAACATTCCGAAAACCTATTTGAGTTTTTCGAATGAACAAAAACCAAACACATTCGTTTTTTTTTGAATTTTACTTTTCCAACGGATGTCACAACAATAAGAATCTTATTTAGATTGAATTCATCTCGAACGAGTGCAGCTTGTTTATCCATAAAAGCTCGATCTCGATTGCCATGCGCAATAAAGTCAGTTAAACGCGAAATAAAACTCTAAACAAGCCAAAATATATTCTTCGATTGACTAAAATTCTTCGTTCACGTACAGTTAATTGTGAAATTTGAGACGAGATTCGTTTGACAAACATGCTAAGCATTCCTGATCCACCGAATTCTTCTTCAATACGCATTTGTCCGCTTGATAATGATAAATCAAATGTTTCAACAGATATTATCGCAGATAAAGCTTCATCACGATGAAGAACAAGTTCAGCTACAAAAAAGAATCGACCATTTCCTAATGAAACACACGTGTCTTATTTCTCTATCTACCTCCGTTTTCAGTTAATTTAATTGCAAGTAAAGAAGCATCTGCCATTCGAAGTGTGGCTAATTGAGTGTTTCTAACAATTGAATACGAGAGATACTCGATACCACCCATATTTTCTGGAAGTTCAACAGAATAGGAACGTTTTTTTGTGAGACCTTGATCGCCAATGCTCGAGACATAGAAATTTAATTTTTCTTCAACAGCTGTTGCTTCGAGAAGATTTTCATTCGAAACAATACTGAATAAACTATTCGATTGCGTTTGAGTTTCTAATTCTTTATAATCCCATTCGATTGTTCCTTCTTTTTTATTGAATTGATAGAGTTTGGTTTGACCATCGTTGGTTTTAACTGATACAACACTACGTGTATTACTTTCGGATAGAATCTTAATTTCACTGATTGTATTCGAGAGTTTAATTTGGTTCGTACGAACATTCGCATCATTGATCGTGGTTGGAATGGTTATTAATGAAAGTTCGTCGTTATTTGCACAGATTATTTGATTATTCAATGTTTTACATTGAGTTTGACTTTGTTTGAAATCGAATGACCAAGGAACTGAAGAGGAATAAGTTTGATTACCATCTTGTTTTGCATAATACGTTATTTGAAGTTGATTTCGATTTGAATCGATACTTCCAACGATGACATGTTGAGAAGTAGCAAGAAGAAAGAGATTTTTTAATGTTGATCTTCGAGGAAAAAGAAAAAAAGATAGTTCTATATGATTGACAAAACAAAAACGAATACTTCGTTGGAAGTTCAGTCGACCAAAGCATTTCGCCGTAGGATGAAACACTCCATAGAAGATCATCGCTTAGGATATGAATTGTACCTGAAAATGAATGAGTAAGATAGAAAATATCCAAGGATATATGAATTACTAATCGTTTACCTGGATCGAATCGATTTTTAATAACTTGACAATAGTTCGACAAGGATTGTTGATTTGTATTTGTCGTCGCTGCTGCAGCCAATTGCCAAACTTCTAAGCCATCAGCGTGTCTCAACGCACGTACACGTCGTCCTTTGCCAGTGACAATAACACTTTCTTGATCGTACCAAATAATTCGATCGATTTGACCATGTTCATTCTCTTCGAATACTTTCCGCCATACTGAAACATATGATTCAATGACATCATTAGAAACATGAGTAATTGGGATATATTCGATCGTCACGCATCATTATCTACTCTCTCTTCTGTCCACCTACGAATTTACTTCTTCTTGTTATTCATCGCTTATTCATTGATCCCAATATATAAATTACTTTTCAAATAACGATATTATCAAACAAACAGAGAGAAAGCAATCACAAGTTATACGCAATATTTTCTTATGGAGAAGGTCGTAACAAAAACTGTAGATGCTTTACAACGTTTTGGCGAACGTATTGAACGACGTTTATCGACGGGCGATGATGATCTAACAGATCTTGAGGTATCAAGACTGAGTTCAATGAATTCTGGCTCGAATTTGGCATTTTACCCAGCATCGGACAAAAATTATGCAAGAAGCAAATATCAATCGTCGAAAAAACGAGATTTAACTTATGGTGGTGCACGAAAATATTCATCTGACAATTTAGCAGCTAGTCCTGGCTATAGTAGTTTCAATAACTATCGACAAAATCCACGATCATATGCTTATCAAGGAAATACAACTACCGATCAAGGATTCTATGGAACTGGCTATGGTGCTCCAGTCAATTATGGATATGGAACAGGATATTCGCCTGCTATTGCCAATGGTATGATGTCTGGTGCTTCTGGTAATGTAGGCTATGCTCCAGATTATTATATTGCCGAACGACGACAACTTGAATTAATTCCTGCTCCACCTCCACGTGTTGTACAACAACCAGTTCCAGTACCTGTTGCCGTCGATCGTCCTGTTCCTCAACCATATCCCGTTGAAGTTCCTCGGCCGGTACCTGTCGATCGACCAGTACCAGTTCCTGTTCAAGTGCCAGTGCCCGTCGATCGTCCGGTGCCTGTACCTGTTCAAGTACCAGTTCCTTCACCTCCACCACCGCCAGTTCAAGTTCCTGTGCCTGTTCCCGTCCCTACTCCAGTTCCATGCTACGTTCCTGTCGGTGTTCCTGTTCCATCTCCACCTCCAAGTCCTGTCATGGTCGAAAATACTGTCACTCATACTCAACGATGGATAACTAGCTCGCCTGCTCTGGTCAATCAACAAGTCTATCAAAGCCCATCAGGCATGATGAACCAACAAAACTTTCGAGCTGGTTCACCACTCATGATGAATCAACAAGTCTATCAAAATCCATCAGGCATGATGAATCAACAAAACTTTCGAGCTGGTTCACCGCTCATGATGAATCAACGTTATCTAGCCGGTTCACCATCTATGGGCATGAATCCATGTCCGATCTATGGCAATCAAGGCTATTATTAAACAAAAAACAAAACCTAGATATTTGTAAAAAACGAATCTCTCGTTCTCTATTTCATTGTTCGTTTCTTTTTCTTAAACAGTCATAATAAAATATAAGTTATAGATATTTACCTAATTTGCGTGAAGTTAAATCAAGTGAAGCAACAACATTTTCACGACTGGAAACAATCAAACGATTGACACCGCCCGATGGTTGATAAGAATCATCGATGAAACCAATGTGTTGACGTTGCCTAAAACAAAATAATGAAAATTTTCTCTCGACAGTTCTCCTTCGAGATTTTCAAAAACAAAAGTAAATCTCGATCTCAGTAGATATTTTTAATCATTTTCTCTAAATACACTCTGCTCACGCAATTCAATCGATTCAGATTAGTTTCTTTTTCCTATTCAACATCGATTACACTTACCAATCAAATTTGCCTACTTGATCTTCAAATAAACTATCGACGGTTTGAGATCCGAATAGAATTGCACAGGCAAAGATGACTAGGATATTGTTCGATAAATACATCTAGAAGATTATTATTAAAAAAAATCAATTAACAACAATCGATCCAGGTTTTTTGTTTTTCTTTTGCGAGTTTTATTCAAAGAGTAATTTCTCAGAAAATTCGCAAAAAAAACGAACGAACAACGATGGAACTAGAAAAAAAACGATTCTTCTTTTTTCATTGATTGATGATGGTGAACGTGTGTCGTTGATTTTTTTTTGTTATTATTTATGAACTTTTGCCTTTTGGTTTAATGTCTTTAACATTAAGACCAGGTGGCAACGATTGTTTGACTTTTTCAGCTTTTTCTTTGTCAGCAACAATCACTGAAAAGAAAAAAACAAAACAAAATTAAAGATTCGAATAAATCAAATTTTTACAAGTATATAAATATCGACTGCATCGAACTTTGAATTTGGTGTTTCCTGCACGTGTGTTACGTTCAGGATTACGTTTAATTGTTACTGATTTTGCATCTTTTCGTCGAGCAATGAGCAAGAAATCTTTAATATCCTTGATTTCTTTTGGCATTTTGCTAGTTCAAACACGAGATGAATGGAAAATCTGAAACGAAAACGACACAATCAGTAGTTAAATATCAAACGTAAAGATGGACAACTAAACACAGTAAACAAATCGATATGGCGTCCATGTTTAACCGATGAAAATAATGTTCAAATCTTATTGAATTAAATTATTTACAAAGAAAAACTATTGAATTTGAATTTGAAAAAATAAATCGTTTTTATCTATGAATTTATTTTCGAGATTGTAAAATCGACTCAAAATATGTCGCTAGCAGTCGATACTGCTGATTGGTCGTTAGTCAAATCAATTACTGAATGCATATTCTCTTCTTCTATTTACGTACGCATGTACAGTAAAGTTTTACATTACAATTTGATTTTAGACCAAAATGAAAATCAAAATGATGTGTCGAAATCCAGCGGATTACGTCCGCGAGACTAAAAAAGACATTGTACCAATGCAACGAAACTACGATCCCGATCTTCATCCGTTCGAAGTCGCTCGAGAGTATACTCGTGCCATGAATGCCGTGAAAATGGAACGTATCTTCGCTCGACCGTTCATTTGCAGTTTAGACGGACATCGAGACAGCGTACAATGTCTAACGAAACATTCGACTCAACTTTCATTATCATTATCAGGCTCTTGCGATGGAGAAGTAAGCAATCATCACATATTTATATTTGAAAGGAAAATAACGATTTCGTAGATTAAAATCTGGAATCTCGCACAACGAACTTGTCAAGCTACGATACCGGCACATAACGGTTTCGTTCGTGGAATTTGTGTTGTACCCGATGGTGATGCTTTTTATTCAGTTGGAAGTGATAAATTGATTAAACGATGGTCAATGGAGAATCACGACGCACCGACAACGACTATCGTTGGAAAAGTATGTTGAGAAAAGAAGAAATCAAAACTATTTTTTTTTATTGTCTGTCTAAAGCATGTCTTCACATCAATCGATCATAATTATAAAAATTCTCAATATGCTACCAGCGGTGAAACCGTTTCGTTGTGGGATGAACAACGTGCACAGCCACTTCAATCGTTTAAATGGGGTGCAGATAGTCATGCAAAAGTTAAATTCAATCCTATTGAGGTATAGAAACGAGAAAGTTCATTCATTCAATTCCTATGTTCTTACTTATTTTACAGACAACAGTTCTTGCCAGTTGTGCTAACGATCGAAGTATAATTCTCTACGATACAAGACAATCAGTACCATTGAGAAAAGTAAAATTTCAAATCATTGATCAATTGAATCAATCGTGTGAGTTTAGATAACACTTCGAATGAATTCAAGTACACTCGCTTGGAATCCATTAGAAGCTTATGTATTCACAACAGCTAACGAAGATTATAAGTAAATAATCATTTAAATATTCTATTTTATTTATTTATTTATTTTCTTTCGAATAGTTTGTACAGTTTCGACATTCGTTATCTTCAACGTCCATCAAATATTCACAAAGACCATGTTGCAGCTGTTATCGATGTTGATTACGCTCCAACAGGCAAAGAATTTGTCAGTGGAAGTTTCGATAAAACTGTTCGAATTTTTTCGGCCGATAAAGGACATAGCCGGTTTGTTTTCATTGATTCAATCTTATTATTTTTTTTTCTCAATTTTTTTCAGAGATATTTATCATACGAAACGAATGCAACATATCAGTTGTGTTCAATGGACTTTAGATAACAAATATGTTATCTCAGGTTCCGATGAAATGTGTTTGCGATTATGGAAAGCAAAAGCCAGTGAAAAACTCGGCGTGGTAAATGAAACAAGACTTTTTTTTGTGTCATTGATGAGCGTTTCTCGTTTCTTTCTAGACAAGAAATCGTGAAGCTGAAACATTGGAATACAACGATGCATTGAAGGAGAAATTCGCTCATTTTCCGAAGATAAAACGTATTGCTAAACAACGTCATCTACCTAAACATGTTTATCATGCTAAACGTGAACATAAAACCATACGCGAGAGTCAGAAACGTCATGAAGCTAACGCACGTGCCAATAGCAAACCGGGTTCAGTTCCGTTCGTTTCTGAACGATCGAAACTTGTCTTACAAGAAGAAGAATAAACAAAACGCAAATGTTACTAATTCTTGGTGTTTTTTGTTTTGTTTTGGTTTATTTGAATAAATAAATAAACATCTAAAAACTCTCAACTTTACCGAGAATATCAAATCGGTATTTAATTGATAACATGAACGAAAAGAAAAAACGCACAATCTCGCAATGTTCTCCAATACGAATGGGATTGTTTTTTGTTTACTCTTCTTGATCTCCGTCTGTCGGATCATCTGTGTCTTTGTATACGGAATTCCATACATTAACATATTCTTCGGCTGCTTCATTCGAGCCCGAATGCACACTTGACATACAAACCAATAATTTCGGATCATACTGAAAATATTCTCGACACAACGGTCCATTGAGTGTATACGAATAAATATAATGTACATCTCCAAACCGTGAGGGCTCCACCATAGCATGATCGCGAAGTATGCCTGTTATATATGCATCACCGACACGTGTAACGGGATGTGGAAGTCGAGCACTCATACATAGATTATCTCGAGCAGCTCGAGTTAGTAAATAGCCAATACCGAATGTATACGGTGGATAGTAAAAACCTGGATATTCTTCTTCAGTAATTAAATATCGGCCCACACGATCGACACGTGATTTGTGTCGAAACCAACCGAACATAACTGGTAGATTGGTTAATGTTCGATTTTTCATATATTCAAAAACTAAACGTGTTAACAACGGTGTATTCAAATGAATATCCTCATCAGCTTTGAATATGTACTGAATATCTGAACAAAAATATTTGCTCCAACATAAAGCAGCTAATTCTTTATAAGACACAACTGGATAGTTCTCCGGTAGATTAACTTGAACAACATCTAAGAAAATAAAAACAGAAAATTTCTTTTCTTGTCAACACAATCATTGTTTACCGTGGTAGATCGATTGTTCGATTTCGATCTGTCTTATCATTCCATCGTCAACACCAACGATAAAAGTCAATCGTATTTCGATTTCATTATAAATCCGAATACTTCCCCAAGTCTGTCGAATAGCTTCACGAATATGAACATTACTTGCACGAGATAAAATCGCAAGAAGAATCGTCCGAGATGGATCGATACCATCGCACGCGTTCATCGTCGGATTTTTGTATTTAACTCGTTCGTGAACTTGATAGAACGCGTGAAATCCATGTGGATTGTTGATAGTTCCTTTAGTTTGCGTTCGATTCATGGGCACAGGTCGATGATTCACTCGACGAATGATTTTAGGCGGCTCGTAATTGAATATAATCCCGCTAGCGATTAATAGGATAACAATGAGAACTAGTTTGAGATAGTCTGTTGGAATAGTTGTACCGAAATAATTATTGAAAATATTATCATAATGAACATTTTTATCGAATGATTTCGAGTCGCGTCTTTTCGTAAAAGTTCCAACAACTTTGTCCATGATGATGAATTGATTTGCTTGTCGTTATCAAATCTATGACACAAGAAAATGAACGAAGAAAAAAAGAAGATGGAAATACGAAAATATTCTAGTTTATAAAACGATAGTCGAACACATTTTGTTATATATTTATGTGTGTCTCTGTATCGAAATTATCTGTTGTACGCCACTGAGCAACGCATCAATGCGTCGCTTAAAGATAAAAAACGTCGTCACGCTTTTCTCCCCTTTTTTTTTCTTTCTTTCTGTTTGAGTATTCTTATTCAATAGTCATGCACGGTAAAACTGTTTTTTTTCCTTCTCTCTTTTCTATCGCATTGACTGACTGGTTGACTGATACAATGAAAATACTAATTTCTAGTAATTACATTTATACTGGTTGTATTAGATCAAAGGAAGCAAAGATTTTATTGACATAAGAAGAGCTGTTTTGTTTGGTTGTTAAGACAAATGAATCAAGAGTCGTCATCTCATATAACACTTATAGGTAGACGAAGAAATCCGAGATGTTTAGAGATGATATAAAAGCAGAAGGAACACAAAAGAAAAACTTTCGATTGAAACTCGATTTTAACTTGTCATTTTTAAATCGAATAAAAGGAAATATGCAACCAACGTATTTATATCCGTCAGAATTCGATAAAGAAATCGAATGGCGTTCGAAATTTTCGATTATGATTCCCGTTGTTATTGGATTTGCACAGATGATACTGACATTTGCTATTGTTGGTCTTGAAATAGCATCTTTAATTATTTCACCCTCACGTGGCACACTCTATGCTGGTTTTTGGTTATCGCTTTTTTTCACTTTTTCATGGGTATCAATGTTTACTTTAGGTAATGTCATGGAAATAAAGGTTTAGTTTTGATTTTATTTTTGTTTTCTTAGTATGTTGCCATCGTTCACGTAAATGTGCATTGAATGTATTCTTTGTTTCGATTTTATGTGCTGCTGCTGCAATAACATTGATTGTTTTAGACGCTTTATTTATTGGTAATATTGATAAATGTTGGTTTTCTAACGCAATTTGTAATGATTTACCTCGTCCACCGCCTCCTGGACAAAACTATCGTATTCCACTAGGAAGAAAAGTTCAAATTTTAAAAGGTCAATTAGCTTGTGCAGCTGCACTATTAGCAACTGCATTGCTGTACATGCTTCTTTTCATTATGGCAAGTATGCGTGGTCGTCGTGTAAACAATCAAGTTTTAATTGAAAACTCTCATTTACCCACACATCCAGTAGCACGACAACCGCAACAAGCATGGAAAGCAGCATCAGTGCCTGTTACATATGAGCCAAGTCAAATCGAATGTCCACATTGTAGAACAGCGATTAAATTAGCACATAAAAGACAATGAATGATATGAACTGAGAATTCAAGGAGATTTCAGAGAAATAAATAATTCAAGCTTTCTTTTTCTTTCTTCGGGGGGTTTTGCTAATAAAAAAAATAAACTTTTGCTTTTCCGAGAAAACAAAACAGAACTTTAGATTGTTTGATGAGATCGAATTCGTGATTGTATTTTCTGAATAGTTGGCATCGTTGAATGAGATCAAGATTTCTGATGTCGATCGGAGTTTAATCGTGTTGAAAATGAAGAATGTGTTGGTCGATAAATATTGTTCAACAAGTTTTTATACTGATCACTAAGTTGACAGAGATCTTGTTCTAGATTATGTATTGTTACTTGTTGTTCATCACATTTTGAGCACGAATGAAATGAATGACATTGTTTGTTGATAAATTGATTTAATTTCTCATTTTCATCTTTTATTTTCGTGTATTCTTCAAAAATAAAACGGAAATCGATGATTTTTTATGACTAAATGTGTGCATACGTACCTAATTGAAGCATTAGGTATTCACTATCACGATTTCGTAATTCTGATTTACAATGAATTAGTTCATTAATTGTTTTCTGTAATAAATCTTGATAGTGTTCATCAAAATGAGAATCTTGTTTTCTATGCGATCGTTTTGGTTTTTGTTCCTCAACTTGAATATCTTGTTGTTTTTGTCGACATGTTCCATGATATTCAATTGTACTTTGAACACGTGGTGAAACATTTTTATAAATTTCAATTTGATCAGGTAAATGATCTTTATTTAGAAATATTCGATCAACCGAATCGTAATCATCATATTCGATTAATAAACGACTACGAATTCGATCGTGTTCGAAATTTATGATTCGACCAAATGTATTAAAATATTTTCGAAGTTTTTCTTCATCGAAATCTTTACGAATTCGATCGTAAACAAATATACTTGTTACAGGTAAAAGACGTTCGATAAACGAACATGTCGATGGCGGAAGTAATCGTTTAACAAATAACGTATGATTATCTATTCGATGAGGTCGTAGATCAAGAACAGCATTTACAGATTGACTGGATTCAAATTGGATGATTGCAAAACAACATGAATTCGTTGGACGATGACGATGTGATTCGTAGTTTTTTATACGAAAATTCAATCGAGTGAAATACGTTTGAATTATTTCGTCGTCGAATTTACAAATACCATCGACGAATAATTCATCGGACATGGTTGGCAAAGAAGAAATCTCTCAATGTTAACAAAGAAAAGATTACGGCCGACAGAATAGTAAAACATATCGAAGTCACGTTGTCGAACGAAGGAAAAGAAAGAAAAATTATACGTAATAGTTTAATTTTGAAATACAGTATTTGATAACAAATGATTTTTCTCTCTTTGTTTTGAGTATAAATAGTTTTACTTCTACACCTTTCAAATTATCAATAATGCCTTTTCTTTTACTCTTTTACTCGTTTGTACTCTTTGCCATATCATCGAGCAATGCAAGTAAATTCGAATCAACATGTTTTTAAATAACAAAATAATTAAATTGATTTCGATAGATATCAACGAAAAGCAATTGAAAGCAATTATGCCTGGATGTAAACATCCGGAATATTTGAAGCATATCAATGCTGCGATGAACGAAGGACATATCAATACGTGTCCTCGTCAAGCAGCTTTTCTTGCTCAAATCGCTCATGAAAGTGGTCAATTGATGTACATGGAAGAACTTGCTTCAGGTGCTGCGTATGAAGGTCGAAAAGATCTTGGGAATACTCAACAAGGCGATGGTCGGCGGTTTAAAGGTCGTGGTCCGATTCAATTAACAGGTCGTGCAAATTATCGAGCTGCTGGTAAAGCTTTGGGTTTAGATTTAGTGAATAAACCTGAAACAGTTAAAACTCCACAAGTTGGATTTCGTACAACTGTTTGGTTTTGGACAAAACATAAATTGAATGCATTAGCCGATAAGAATACACTAATGTCTTTTAAATCAATTACTCGAAAAATCAATGGTGGCCTCAATGGTCAAACTGATCGAGAAAAATATTGGGCTCGAGCAAAAAAAGCATTGAAATGTTAACAGTAATTTCATAAAAATGAAATAATAAATATATTCGAATGAATCATCTGTATTTCTTGTTTTTTAATAACATTATATGCAACGGTCATTTCCTTTGTGCATCTGAAAGAATAAGAAAAAATAATAATTCGATGAAGTAAAATTAGACTTGCAATGTCTGTTACTTAGTTACTAAGAAACAATATTTGTTTTAATGAATAATTCTATCTTGCAAAATTTCAAAACAATCTGAAATAGATTGTTCTAGTTTTACCCAGAGAAAAGCAAAGAAAAATAAGCACTGGGAAAAAACACGATGTGGTATAAATTCGAATCCTATTAGTTAAAAGATCAGTTACGAGATTTTGTCTTCTTTTGCTCTTTGAACATTTTAGACTATAACTAATTCTACTATAAAAGAATCAACTATTAAAGGTAATGTAAACCATCTATATAAATTAATACGAATGTGATAATTTAGATGAATTCCAAAACGCATTCAACAGACGATCTCAGTGATCATCGACGAAAAATATTTTTTGAACATCTAAATCCAACTACAACAAGGCAATCTTTAAAGAAATATCTTTCTGCATTTGAAGTTGACGCATGCGTTGTTCCACAGAAAGATGGTACGTATTGAATATTTAAAATTTAATTCTATAATATGAAACTCATGTTTTTCTATAGGCAAAAGTGCAAGTCATGGCTTAGTTACATTTTCCAGAGAAACAAATGTTGATAGTGTCATGTCTCAACGTCCTCATTCTATCGATGGTTTCTTCGTCGAAGTCTATCGATCAGTTCCTGGTCAAGGATCATTAAAAGAGAAAAAAGGGATAAAATATCTTTTGGTTTCTAACTTAAAAATTAGTTCAATTGCACAATCTGATCTAAATGCTTACTTTTCTGGATTTGGAAAGATAATTCAAATAAAGATGAGTACGGATCAAGATTCAAGTCAAATTGAATTCGAAGAGTAAGTTCAATGGGGAAAAATAAAGGCATGTTGAAAGATGAATAATTTGATTGTAGTTACGATTCGGTTGATAAAGCACTTTTAAGTCGACCAATAATAATACGAAATACAGAAGTAAATATAACGAAAGGTGATCGACATGGCCGATGGAATTATAATCCACCAGCATCACCATCAGTAATCCAGAAAAAATCGAATCTCAAACAAGTTCAAATTGGTAATCTTGACATATCTCTTGATTCTCTTGAACTTTTTCATTGTTTAGATCCACAAGTGTCATCATTGGATATGCCCAAGAAAATCTATCGTATACACATAACCAAGCTATCATCGGATGTTGATGCTAGTCAATTGTCACAAGCATTGAATTATAATATCGCCAATATTCTAATGAGTTGTTCATCGACTGAACAGTCAACAACAACGGAATGTTGGTTAAAAAAATTTGACGATAGAGAAGCAGCGGAAGAATTTCGAACGTATTGGAATCAACAAATGATGTTTGGGAAAAGAATTGAATGTGAAGTTGAAGAAGATCACATCGAATTCTGTAATAAATATCGAGTTGGCAACTGTTTGAAAACGGATAACGAATGCGATTGGGAACATGTGATGTGTACTGCTAACGGGAAATGTTCAAATGATTGTCAGTATGGTCACAAACCAGGAACAAAATTCCCATCTGATAACGATTGTAAGTGAACTTTTGAGCGTATTTTACAATACGAATTGTCAATCGAAATCTACTAGACGTAAGACAAACTTATCAACTGAAAATAACCGGTATTCAACGAGGAAATGGAGATCAAACTTCAGTTCTTGTATCACGTGAAAAGAACTTCGCTTTTGATGATCGACAAACGAATGTTGGTTATGTACGTTATATACTGACAATCAAATATGCACAACGTTTACTGACAAAATGGCATAATAGATCTACTAATGGTGAACCATTGAAGTGTCAAATCGAATTATCTCAAAGGAATTCGTTGTCGAAAGCATCATCACGTTCTAATTCACTAGCTGATTTAAAAACAGGAAATACTAACTATTCTCATTCTGATCGTGGTCGTTCATCATGGACCAATAATGGTAGTCGAAATAATAGTCGAAATAGCTCGGTATCAAGAGGAGGTAGCGATTCGGAGCTTCGAGTAGCTGATGAACACGAATTCAGTTTTGCAGCGAAAGCTTATCAAAATTCTGTTGATATAATCACTAATCAGAAATTGATTGATGACAAACGTAAAAGCAAATCAGTTGATAATCTCATCGTACTCGATCAATCTCAACGTACGTTTTCAATTCTTTACATTTAATCTTGAAATGTGTTTGTTTTTATAATAGATACAAGCGGTCGAAGATCAAAAAAGATCCAAAACGGAAATAATTCAACTCACTCTGTATTTCTCATTGAGTACGATCTTATACATCGACGAATCTACGAAAAAGAATTAAATGCACTGAAATTATTGACAAGTAAAACGAAATTTTCAAAATATTCTTTCTATTTCCTTGTTCTAAGGTGTCCAAGGTGTCGTTCAATTAATCAATTTACAAAATGGCTTCGATTATAAAAATGATCAACTTGCCAATAACAAAAGTCTTTTAATTCCTACTCAATATCCATCAGGTTATACTCTTCGAGAATTTGTCAATCGAATTCGTCGTGGTGGATTTCGAATTCTCGAAGCAATTCATTTGATTCAAATTTTGATTAAAATCGTAAAAGATATTCATTCCAAAGGTGTTCTTCATCAAAATCTAGCACCTGAAAATATATTTATCGATTGGGATGATAAAACAACATCAGCCGAACAAGCAACATTTACATTAACTGATTTTTCTCAAGCACATATTGCAGAAAAGAATTATCGTATTAAAGAATCAACAGACACATATTGGTATCAAGCACCACAATTCCAAGATGAAATACTGAAATATAGTTCGACAATTGATGCATCGGGTCTTTGCGCTCTTTTGCTTTGGTTATTGACAAATGTTGATCCAAAACATGATGAGAATTTTCTTCCTCATCAAAATGAGGACATAATGACGAAATTAAATAACAAAATAGCATCAGCAGTGAGAGAATCTAGTAAGTCAATGGAATTTCGTTGCAGAAAATGAAATATCTCGTGTTCAATTTAGATAATACGGGTAAACATCAAATTGAAGAAACACAAGTTAAAACATATTTAATTGATACATTTAATATTGCTTTTGGTTATCCTCATCAACAACCATGGACAATCAACGATTTCGAATGTCGATTAGAATCCATTCGTGAACTTCTACTATCAAGAAATCACAACTTAGATTCAATTGACGTTGTTATTGATAAAATGATTTCTATGCACGATAAAGAATCATCTTCAACACAGTGTAGTTCATCTTCTGATACATTCAATAAAGCAGCCAATGCTTTTCATCAAGCTAAATCTGAATTTATTAAAACCAACAACAATTGTTCATGGTCTGACGGCGGTTGTATCTGGTTGCATAACACACAAATCTCTTTAAACGAGTATCGTCATGATGATATTCTTACCTTTGATCGTTATCACGGCCGTCAACTCATCACTCAATCTTTCATTATAACAAGTTTTATTACTCTATCTTTGGAAAAAGATTGCATAACCTTATCAATTGGTAGTACTATGAATGGTAAAATGATTCGAATGCCAATTGGTTGCTATAGTAAATCACAAAATTATATAGGAGACTTTCAAAAGAATTTTACAATTGAACTTCATCGACTTCTTATATCCATTGTAAAAGAACGGCAAGCAATGATACAATTATAAAAAAAAAACTCATCAACATAATAACCAAGATCTTATAAAATTGTGATAATTAACAAATGTTTTTTGAAGATTTTTAAACAAGAGAAAAAATAATAATCGAATTTTTAAAGAAAACATTTTACTTATAATTTGTTGGAATAAATAAAGTTCTGTTTTTTTCTTCGAGACTGGAATTATAAGTTATATATTGGTCGATAACCTTGTCAGAATCGCTCGAATTTACCTTATACAAATATTTATTACGCTTGTTGTTAAATTACTCATCGTATTTATTCAGAATCATGGCAAACGACGAGTAACATTTTACAAAAAAAGAGACAGAGGAGAAGAAGGAAGAGAAGAAAAAAACCTTCGTTGTTAAGCTGTTCGTTCTGTTCTCCCGGCATTTTTTCTTACGAGTTATATTTTTTGTAATACACGTGAACGAGCAGCATAGTCGCTGACGTTAGTAAAAAAACACTTTTTTTGTCATTAAACTGTCAAACAAAAGAAAATCAAAATAGTTATGCTTATACCTGTTGAAATCACCGGTATTACTGTTATTAGTGTCGTGATATTCGTTTGCACAATTGCTGCTTTAGTAAGAAATACGAATGAAATATTGTGATTCAATGAAAATTTTGATTTGATTTAGGTACTTTGTCTATGGCCAACGATTCAAGAATTTCGAAGAGAAAAACGTTTCAAAAATCGCAATCAAAAAGAACAATTTGCATTCGATAATCGCAATCTCGAAGGTTAATTCTTTTCATCTCATATTATTCTATTTCTCACAATAAAATTCGATCTCATTACTTATCCGTTTCAATAAAATTGGAAATATGTTTATTAACTTCATTCAAAAAATAATAATAATAATAATAATAGTTTGGATATACAAGCGATATAGTTTTCAAAACAAGCAAAACACAAGATGATTACTGTTCTCGTGCGAATGAAGATAATCTTTATAGATAACCTTCACTATACATTGGGCTTTTTGTTATTGTTATTGGTACGTCTTGACGATTGCCGAGAGATGTTTGTTCTCGTTGACGAGTTGAATTAAACGGTAGAATATATCGAAAACTACTCGACGGTGAAACCGATCGAACTGTTCGTCGAGGTCGATGAAATGTCGCATCTCGTGGCGTATTCGATAGATTGATGACTGAAATTGAATGTTTTCGATTTGTTAGTGAAGAATGTGGCACAGCTCGTGTTGCATAAACAGGTTCATTGTCGATATGATGAACATCTTGCACGACGATTGATGAAGGATTCTTTTCAGCACTAGATCAAGAAGAAAATGAGAACATGTTGCTTTTTAGAAATATCAAAATGGTAAAGCAGAAGCAGTAAACGAAGGCCAATCGTCTTGAGATAAACGTCGAACTTGTAATTCGGGTGGTGTAATTCTATTGAAATATTGAAATGCTCGACCATAAAGATTCTGCTCTCGACTTAGAATATTCACGCGACGAGTTGGAATTTTGTAAACATATCCATCGATTGATGAACGAACTCTATTTGCCGATAAGCAAAAGCAAAAGCGTTAGTTACAAAAGAATGCATTCAAATGAAAACAAAAAATAATAATATACATCGATTGTATCTTACCGTCTTCGACAACAAGCATAACAGATTAAACAAAGAATTAACCAAACAGTTATAACACTAACAACAATTAACAAGATAATCCACCAGGCAAGCTAAAATACGAGAATAGAAGACATGAGTCTTGTTATGAATTCTTTGGAAAATGATCATTTACTCCATTCAATGGTTCAGTTCGATAGTAGAATGATGAATTAGTTGCTAAACCTTGCTGATTAAATTTGGGTACATAACGTGTATAAACCAATGTTGGTAAATTAGTTTCATTGAAAATTTGCGTATAAAATCTTTCAGATGGTTGTGCATAATCTCCGATATCACCCGTACGCAAGCCAATCATATAATCAACTTGCGTTTGTCCATTACTAAACACAACATAGTACAATCAAGAAAAGTCAATAGGATACAAACGAATTACTGAAGAGGAATTGGATTGATCGATGGAATGGAAAGATCATTGGCTGAGAAGAGATAACTATTCGCTGAACTCCAACTTATTCTCAATGCTTGATTGATAAGCGATAGAGTCATGGGACTCGTGAGATTCAATCGACTTGAATCGACGTAGATAGTAAATTTTTTATACGGAGTATCTGCGTAGATATTTGCTAACGAAATCGAACTTGATAATGGTTGAATGAGTACGAGAGAAGACGAGTCTGTACTATTGACACTTATTGTGTAAGTCACACGAGTCAGTGTTCGACTAAAAACAAACGAAAGATGAAATTTGATGTTGAATTCGTTGGATTACTTAGTCAAAGTTAAATAAGTTGAATCGAATTGTAAATCCGATGAAATAGTTATTAGAAAATTATCTAAAAATAACCGTTTTACTGAAATGAAAATATACGAGAAGTGTTTTACTATTCGATTGACGCCATGCAGTTTCCAATGCCGAATGAATAACATCATTCGATGGTCGTGGTTCGATTATATAAATCCATCGAGCTTCACGTGAAATACAATCACTTGTCTACAAAAACAATTTGGCATCAATCTCAAAAATTATTCAACGAATTTACATTGACATAATGTCCGTAAAGTTGATCAAATGCTGTGTTCGATGGTGGAACCAAATTGTTGACATTGATACTCGGCGAAAGACTTTGAACGAGATAGTTAATTCGATAAGATTTTTTTCTAAAAATAAACAAAACACAAAAAAAATTCAAACCAAACTTTCATATGAATTAATCTACCCTCCGGAACACATGTATTGCACTTGATTTTGAACTTGAATAAGCAAAACTCCCGGCAGAATACCAGCGTTTTGACTCATCCAAAGTTGTGTTAACCCGTCAATTAACGCCGATAATTGACCAACGAATACATTTCGTTCGAGATATAAACTAAATAAGCCACTTGTTCCGTTGTTTACATTGATCATACCAGGATAAGTCAAGAGGAAATCACAACGTGTCAATACGTCCGTACCATTGATAAACTATAGCAAAAGTAGAACGATTTTCGAGAGAAGAAAAACAAGTTTTACCACCAGATAGAAACGAGTTTGATTGATATTATAAATCTCCGCATAGACAATTTTCGCAGTTCCATATTCTTAAATCAATAAAAATTTGTTGAGAAAATATTCTCGATTTGTTCTTTGTTCTCCTTACGTCGATTATACGATGTTAAATAATTCTCAATATTCTGTCGAATTGCTGTTGTAATTGGCAATGAAACATTGCCGATATATTGATGAGTATCACTTCGAGCAACCGATTGTTGACTACTCGGATATAAATCATATTTAACCGGTTGACTTGTCGAAAATATTAACTAAAACAATGTTTTCAATAGAAAATATTCGAGAAATTCAAATTCTACGTTTAATTGAGTTTCAATTTGTTGTTGATTAACAACCTGATTAAGTCCAATCGAATAATAAATTCTCGTTACTAATGACATATCAAATCCGAATCTTGGCTCAACGAATATCGATGAAACTACAAAATAAACGAAGCGATAGTGTCATTTGTTTGATTCATTTCGATCGTCTACCTGTTACACTGTATCCACTTCGTTGTAAAGCAGTTGTAATTATATTCGCAAAATTATCTTGATTAAGATCAGCTTGTAGATAATTTCCTCGTAGATCAATAAACGATGGAGTTGAACTCGAAAGAACTTGTGAAACATAAACATTCGGTGAATCACATAGACCATTTAATGATTGAAGTAAAGTGGGATTAAAACAAGCTGCTGGAACTGTATAACCATCGGAAGTTATTACAATATATTCAGTTGTTGTATAGTATTGTCTAAAATCAAGATTATTAGCGAGATAAATATTCATTTTTATTGAAAATATTTTACTGAAGTGAATAAACGAGATACTGTTTGAAAGTAATAACATAGACATTTGAATTTGTCAAACCTAATCGAGTAGGATTTTGCCAATAATCATTCAATGCCGTTTGAACAATTGTCCGGCTAGGTTTGCCTGTAAATGTCACTTGTTGAATATAACGTTGTTTAACAACTGATGTTGGAACATAATTTGATATGAATGTCAATGGTATTTGAAGGTAATATGGTCCGGAGAATAGAGCTGAGGATAGAGTGATCGATGACGTATATCGTCCATCGAGTTCTTGATCATTATAAAATAGAAATACGTAAGCACGTTGAATGTAACTCGATGATGTTAAATTCAAATACGATTCTTCGAACAAAACTGTCGCAGTGTTACTTGTAATCGAACCTGAATAAACAGAAAAAGAAGAAGAAGATAAATTTTCAATGCTGTGATTGATTGAACTACTTTGTTGGTTATAGAGATTTAAAATCAATCGTTGTAAATAATCTCGATCATTGTCCGAAAGCGAATTTTGATAGAAATAAGCAAATGCTTCCGATAGACGATAGACGTGGGTTGTTAAACGTTGCAATTGATTCGAAAGAAGGATTTGATAGAGTTGACTGTTGAGATACAACGGACTATCAAGCCAAGTACCGTTCTGATGTTGAAAATAGATTCGTGGTAAAAGATAAACTTGACGAAGTGTATCAACAGCTTCATCAAAACCGAATATCGTTATGTTTATCGTATAGATTCCAGCTTGTTGTAGAGCATTATTCAATTGTCGTTGTAAACTAAAAGAGAACTTCGTTTTCAAGAGAAATTTCAAAGTCAAAATTTTACATTTGAGGAATTGGACAAGGAACATAGAAATCATCTATACTATTTTGATTAGGAATAATTTGTGTTTGATTTGGACATAGTAATTGATTATTTGCTTGATTTATTGTTGATATTAGTAGTGGATTTGTAGATAGATTCGAAAATAAACTTTGATTATACGTCATACCATTGATAGTTATCAGAAAATAAGCAATATTTGCCGGTTGTCTTTAAAATAAATATAAAATGAATTCATATTCGAAACGAAACCGAAGACAAAATTTACCCTGTTGATGTAACACCTTGTTGAACACCTTTAAGTAGAACAACAACATTCGTTTGTCCTCAAAAATTCAATCGAATAATTAACAATCAACTATTTAGATTAAAATCTCTACCTGTAACCACTGACACGGCATTAGCAATGGCATTTGTCCACAAGGAAATTTGATTCAATGGAATACATATTTGTAATGGTAGGAGAATATTCGTTGAAATATATGGTGTACATTGTTGATAGATTCGATAGGTAATTGTACTGAGAATATCGCTAATCGATGGTAACGGTTCGATATTCGAACCCAAAACAATCGATGAACCGCTAGTTACAACAAAACGTATTCGAGTCATTAAATCACCGGCTACTGTGACATAGTGTTCGACACTTAGAGGTATTGCTTGATAATATTCTTGAAATGAAATGAAAATGTTTGTTTGTCAAAAACTTGATTAAACTTACGGTTCGATAAAACGGATAGACGATGTGAAGTATAATAATTTGATATCGTTTGCATTAACAATTGAACATTACCATCGTTTATTGATGGAAAATAACCGCAAATATCGAGAATATACGGATCGACCGATGCCGATGGAGTACTTATCGCACCGCACATAGCAGCATATTGAGCAGCTGTTGGTTGTTGAATGAGAATATTCGATGGAACATTAGAGAAAATCGTGTAATTAAAATAATAAATAATCACTTGAGATCTAAGTATGTGAAAAATGAAGGATTTTAGTGGGAAAAAAGTTCGATCGATTTAATTTACTGATTGTAAAATCCAGTTTGTTGAGATGTTAAAATAACACCACGCGTGTCATTATTTAGAAAAACACGTGTTGCTGAGATTTTACATAACGATGAATATGTTTCCGACGATGAACTTGCAACTAATCGTCGATTCGATAGTTGAGCAAATGAAAAATGAAGAGATTGACCAACTGAAATTGAATGGAAACAATTTACAACGAATTCTTTTCTTTTCTTTTTACCTGATGAACTTATTTCATATTGTGTTAAGATCGATGAATCGATATCCAAACGAGAATTATTATTTGCTAATAACCATTGCCAACGAGTTAATGTTGGATTATAGATTCCACTTGTCCAAAAATCTTTAAATGAAACTTCGATTTCGCTTTCATCTATTACAAACAAAAACAGTCCGTACCTCGTGCTAAACCGCGTGCAATCAATGTTGGGATAACTTGCTGTTGAATTTCGTCCATTGATTGAAACCAAACAAGTTCAGATGATTTATCATTACAATCTTGAATTGCATTCAACTGAGATATCAATGATGTTTGTTGATTGATTTGATAACAATACGGATAGAATGATGTTGGATTAGCAAGTGTAAATGGTGAATTACAAACTAAGATTATATTTAGACTATTCCAAACTTGATCGATACATTGAAGAATCAATTCCCAAGAAGTTCCACCAGGTCGATCGATTGGAATTATAATTTGTCCTGGATAAGTTTGATTAACTGGTAGAACAGATGTTTGACAAACACTGCCCGTGTATGTCGAAGGACATAAACATGTACATTGACATGCAGCTGCATTTATTAATCGAGTGCCATTATTCAAACAATTTGTGACGGAACACATGTCAAATGGAGTTTCACAACGAGATCCTGTATAACCACACGGACATTGGCAACGTAATGTATTGTTTTGGCTCAAACAAGTGCCACCATTGAAACAAGTATCCGTTGCACAAAGTGGAATGTTACAATTGGTACCTGTGTATGACGCAGGACATATACAAGTGTATAATCCACTGCCAAGATTTCGACAAGTACCATTGTTTAGACCTAAAGAAGAGAGAAATTCTCTCGTTAAAAATGGTTATTTCGTATATTTACATGGATTTGAAGAACACACATCGTAAGGCGTCTCACAATTAATTCCTAGATACAAAATATGAAATGTAATCTTTCAAATGAATTCTTTTGATTTACCCGTGTAACCAGGTTCGCATGCACATTGATATGATGATGCATTTCGATTTTGACATGTACCATATACGCATGGATTCGAACCACAAGGTGATAGAATTTCACAACTATAAATTTTAAAACATTTATTTTAAATTTGTTCTTTTTATTTCCAAAAAAAAACAAACAAACTTACTAGACACCATATCGTTCAGGTGGACATTGACATATTTGCACACCTGTTGATGGATTGACAATACAAGTCGAATTTCCTTGACATAAATTATTCGAACAGATGATTATCTGTTGAGAACATGTCAAGCCCGTAAACAATGGTGGACAAATACAAGTATAATTAATTGCCGATATGGTTAGACAAGTTGCGTTATTTAAACATGGATTCGAGGAACATGGTAACAATGGAATATCACAATTGATACCTGTTACATAGGAAGGACATAGACATTGATAGCCGCCAGTTGAAAGACTGATACATGTTCCTGTTCGACATGGATTCGATGAACAGCCAAGAGAAATTGTTTCACAACGAGAACCTTATGAACAAAAAAACAAAACTAACGAACTTAATTTTTTTGTTCTACGTATTAGAAACGAATTACCTGTGTATAATGTTGGACAAATACATTGCCAGTAGGGATAAGTTGCTAGTGCTGCACATGTGCCACCGTTTAGACACGGTGAAGATCGACATGGATCATAGATTTCACAATTAGTTCCATAGAAACCCGAATTACAAAAACATAAATATGATCCATACGAATTCAAACATCGTCCATTATTGGCACAGATGCCAGGTATTGTTGTACATTCATTTATATCAGCACATCTACCAAAACAAAACAAAATCAATTCAATTTCTCTATTCTTGTATAAAAAATCTACTTACACTCCCATCAAAAATTGAAATCCAGCTGGACAATTGCATATATACGAATAATATCCATTCGAAATACAAGTTCCTAGTAAACATGGATTACTTGAACAAACATTTATTTGACATCCTTGTCCATAGTAATAGTACGGACATTGACATTGACATGTCGTTGGTGATGTAATGACCGATGTTCCATTTGAACATGAATAATATGAACAAGGATTGATTTGTGTTTCACAATAAGTTCCATTGTAACCAGCAGGACAAGCGCATGAAAAAGTTGTAGGACCAGTTCGAACGCATGTTGCGCCATTTCGACATGGATAACTACTACATGGATCAACAGGATCTAGGCATGTTGTACCATTGAAACCTGCTGCACATACACAAGTATAATTATAATAGATCATTGATGATACACATTGTGATAAAGGTCCGCGACATGGAAAACTTAGACAAGGATCACATGCTAATTGACAATTCACACCATAGAATGGCCATGTACATTGACAAATATAATAATTCGAAGTTGGCTGTATACATGTACCACCATTTAAACACGGTTTACTCGAGCAAACATTTAAACCAATTTCACAATTCGTACCCGTATATCCACTCGGGCAATTACAAACATAAGCTGATGTACCAATCGATATACATGTTCCGAGATTTTGACATGGCTGAGATGTACAAGGTGCATACGGATATTGACATTGAAGACCAGTAAACAATGGTGGACATTGACATTGTGCACTTGGTGGTGTCGTTGGTAGAGTAATACAAGTACCATTATTTAAACAAATTAATGATGAACATTGATTGATTACAGTTTCACAGTGTGTACCAGCATAACCTGATTGACAAACACATTGATATGTGTTTAAACCTTGAACACAAACGCCATTGTTTAAACAAGGGTTCGATGAACATGTATCGATTAAAATCGAACAATTTTGACCAGTTGCACCTGGTAAACACACACAACGATAACCATACAAACTGTCAATTACACATGTACCATAAACACAGGGTGATGGTGAACATAAATCGATTGATGTTTCACAATGAGTACCGGTATAACCTTGATAACAATCGCAAACATAATTACTAGTCAATTCAATAATTCGACATTGCCCGTAGAGACAAGGACATGATGCACATACGCCATCGGTTAATCTTGTATTACAACGTAATCCACCGTATCCATATGGACAAGTACAATTAGCTAGACCAGGTCCAAGATAATTGCATGCGCCTCGAACACAATAGGAACTATTTCCTATTATTGTTGTACATAGATTAATTGGTGTTTGACATAAATTTCCTGTATAACCACTCGAACAAAGACATGAACATGTAGTCGAACTATTAACAATTGGTATTCCAGAACCACATGTTAATGTTGAACAATTACTAATGAGTGTTTGACAAATAGTACCCGTATACGTTGGTGGACAAAGACAATAGAATGATGATGCTAATGAAATACATGTTCCTTGATTTAAACATGGATTTGATGAACAATAATTAACCATTGTTTCACAACGTAAACCAGCATAACCAGATGGACATGTACATAGATATCCAAGTCCATTGCTATAACTTGCACATGTGCCATTATTTAAACATGGATTTGATGCGCAAGCTTGAATTATATCCGTACAATTAACTCCTTCGAAACCTTGCTGACATATACATTGATAACCATTCAATGTCGAAATACAAATACCATTGTTTTGACAAGGATTATTACTACAAAATGTATCTCTTAATTGACAGAAAGCACCACTATAAGAACTTAAACATGAACAATTCAATAGGCCAGGTCCAACATCATTACATGTTCCACCATTTAAACATGGCGATGATTGACATGCTTGAACACGTATAGCACATGTTGAACCTTGAAAACCCGATGGACATTGACAAATAAACGAATCGATTTGATTGATACATGTTCCATTATTATAACATGGATTCGATGAACAATAATTAATTAATGTATCACATCGTTGACCCGTATAACCAGGAAAACAATAGCAAACATACGAATTTACTGCTGGTATACATGTACCATTAACACATGGCATACTTTGACAATTATTAATTTGATTTTGACAAAAAGTACCCGTAAAACCTGCTTGACATGAACAACTAGCTACCGTTGTACTTGTTCGAATACATGTACCATTATTTAAACAAATCATCGACGAACAAGGATCAACAATTGTTTCACAATTAATACCTGTATAACCTAGAATAACACGAGAGGAAATATAAAACAATAATTATTATTTTGGAAAATTATGTATTTACATACCAGTTGGACAAAGACATAGATATTCATTTAGAACTGATTCTAAACATATGCCAGCATTTTGACATGGTGATGATGCACATTCTTTTATATCAATTTCACATCGACTACCAGTTAAACCTGGTAGACATGAACATTGATATGCATTATTAACAACAGTACACGTTCCATTATTCAAACAAGGTCCTGAACTACATTCGTACGCTCCAATTTCACATCGTGTACCCGAATAACCATTCGGACACAAACAAGAAAATCCATTGATCATATCAACACATGTTCCATTATTCAAACAAGGATTACTTGCACATTCATTGATATCTGTTTGACAATTGTAACCTGTATAACCGGGTGTACATAGACAATAATGATAGCCCGGTGCTAGTTCATGACATGTACCAAATAGACAAGGATTCGATGTACATGGATTTATCGTTAATTCACAAAGTGGTCCAGTATAACCGTATAAACATGCGCATTGAAAACCACTAGACGATTGAATTGTACATGTACCATTATTGCTAATCAAATGAGATGATAGCGAGTGAAATAATAGGAAAATGAATTGAGTTGAACTTACAGACAAGGACTACTGGCGCATGGTTGTGTAACATCTTGTTGACAATTTGTACCTTGATATCCATTTGCACATCGACATTGATATGAACTGACTACCGATATACATTCGCCATCATTAGCACATGGATTACTCGTACAATAATTAACTTGAGTCTGAAATAAAACAAAACAAAACAAAACAATCATTATCAAAAATTGAATGTTCTTCTTACATCACATAGAACACCTTCACTTCCTGTATAACAACTGCAAGCAAATCCATTGACTTTATCAATACATTGTCCACGTTTACATGGTCCCGTTGCACAATCATCAATATCAATTTCACAACGTTCACCTGTAAAACCGGGTAAACATTTACATGTAAATCCATACGGCATATTTTCATAATTAACAATGCAAGTTCCATTATTAATACATGTCGATTGACTCGAACATGGATCGATTAATTCTGAACAAGTTCGACCTGAAAACCATGGTGGACATAAACACATAAATTGTTCGATACCATCGATACATGTTGCATTCGACATGCAAGGATTTGATGCACATTTATTGATTTGAACTTCACAATGAACACCTGTGTATGACGATGACGGACAAATACATGTAAAACCATCGATTTGATTTTGACAAAGACCATTGATACAAGGCGAACTCGAACAATGATCAACTAATAAATGACAATTCGAACCGTAGTAACCTGTTTGACATTGACATGTATAATTCCAAATTTGATCGATACAAATACCATTATTTAAACATGGATTCGATAGACATTCATTGGATTTATTTTCACAATTTAAACCGAGATAATCATCCAAACATTGACAACGATAACCATTTAAAACCGATTGACATAAACCGTTATTTAAACACGGATTACTCGAACAATAATTGATCACTGATGAACAAGTTGTACCCTGAAAAATAAAGAAACAACGTGTAGGTAAAAACTATTATTATTTTTTTGTTATTCGATTTACATTATATCCTTGTAAACAATCACATTTGTAACTATTGATTAACGTTCGACAAATTCCACCGTTTAAACACGGATTCGATTGACAATAATCAATTTGTGTTTCACAATAGAAACCAGTAAAACCTGCATCGCAAAGACATGTAAAATTATTAATTTGATCGATACATCGTCCCGAATTTAAACACGGATTAACTGGTTGACATTCGTTTCGTTCATTTTCACATCGAGTTCCCGTATAACCACTTGTACAAATGCAAACATATTGATTAATCAATGATTTACATGTTCCATTATTCAAACAAGGCAATGATTGACATTGATCAATAACTGTTTCACAGAATGGACCCGTTGTACCCACAGAACAGTTACATTTCGGACCTGAATTTGTATTTATACATTCTCCACCATTTTGACACTACGAAGAGCAAAACTCAAAATCATTCTTTTCGAAATTATCGATATTTACCGGTTGTGATTCACAATAATTAATTAACAATTCACAATTAGCACCTTGATATCCATCTGCACATAAACATGCAAATTTCGTTCCATTGGTAATACATCTACCATCGTTGAGACATTCTAAACCAGTGCATTGTTCTTGCAAACGATCACAATGTGTTCCACCGAAAACTGACGGACACAAACATTGATAACCATTAACTAAATCTACGCAAGTACCACCATTCGCACACTAGAACAACAATATAATTCATTTGATGTTTTCAAGAACAAACTTACTGGTTGTGATGCACATTCATTTATATTTGTTTCACAATATTGACCTGTATAACCTGCTTTACATAAACAGATGAATGTTCCTGCAGTTGCTGTTGTGCATTGTAATACGCCTTCAGTCGAACATGGATTTGTCGAACAATAATTAATTAGAACATTGCAATTCGTTCCCGTATAACCTGGTAAACAGCAACAACTATACGTATTTCCTAAACTTGTACATGTTCCATAGGGACCACATGGTAATGACGAACATTGATCAATTGGTATTGCACAAGTTGGTCCCGTATAACCATGGATACATGTGCAAACATAAGCTGGAGTAGTTGTTGATGTTAACGAACAATTTCCGTAGATACACGGATAACTTAAACATGGATTTATGATTTGTTCACATCGTGAACCTGTATACAATGATGGACATATGCAAATGTAAGTTAAAGTTGAATTAACGTAAGCTTCTCGACATGTTCCACCGTTGAGACAAGGATTTGTTAGACATTGAGTGATTGGTGTTTCACAACGAATACCCGTATAACCTGATGGACATAAGCAAATAAAACTATTGACTTGATCGATACAAGTTCCATTGTTATAACAAGGCGATGCTTGACAATCATCAATATTGATCTAAAAAAACGAATGTTAATTATTTTCTGTTTGCCTATTTTTTCAAAATGAACATACTTGACAATAGGTTCCAGTGAAACCCGACGGGCAAAGACAAGTTACTATTCCGCCATAACTATAAATACAACTGCCATTATTTTGACATGGATTACTTGCACATAAATCAATAGTTGTATAACATTGAGGACCTGTTAACCAACTCGGACAAATACATTGATACGATCCAATTGTATTAACACAAGTAGCATTTGGATGACAAGCATCAGCTGTAGCACATTCATTAATATCACTTTCACAAGTAACACCTGTCCAACCTGCAGGACAGGCACATAGAAACGATGAGACTTGATTGATACATGTACCATTATGTTGACAAGGCGCACTTGTACATGGATTAACTGCTATTTCACAATTTGTGCCCGTAAAACCTGTCAAACAAGTACAACGATATTCATTAATACCGTCCGTACATACACCAGCATTTAAACATGGATTCGATAAACATTCATTGATACCATCTTTACATTGAACACCAGTCCAACCTGGTGAGCAAACACAAGTCCATGCTGATCCATTTGTAACACATGTACCAAATGAACATGGACCACTATTACATGGTGTTAATTCTGTATCGCAAAGTCTTCCTAAACGATACAAAAAAAATACAAAAAATCTTCATCGAATTATTTTCCATTCTATTTTACCCGTATGTCCTGGTTGACATGTACAACTATAATTATAATTCGTTGTATTCGCATCAATTTGACATGAAATCGAGCCCGATGCAACGCATGGATTACTCGAACATGGATCGATTGGTATGCTACAATCACTACCTTGATAATATTCCGTACATTGACAACTATAACCATTGATTGTATCAATGCATGTGCCACCATTTTGACATGGTGATAACGAACAAGAATTTGTTGCTTGTGCACAAATCGAACCTGTATAACCTGTTCGACATTCGCATGTGTACGATGAATCATTATGATTAATACAGCTGATTGTATTATTGTCGACACATGGTTGAGAAAGACATGGATTCAATGGTATCGAACAAGTTTGACCCGTGTATATAACCGAACATAGACAATAAAATCCATCAACTGTATTTATACAGATACCATTGTTTGCACATGGATTCGAATTGCAATAGTTCAATTGATTGTCACAGAATTGACCCGAATATCCTGTTGGACATCGGCAAGAAAACGAATTATTTCCTGTCAATTGACATTGACCACCATTTTGACAAGGTGAAAAATCGCAAGGATTCAATGTTATCTCACACAATGAACCTGTATAATAACTCGAACATAAACATTGATAGCCGGTTGATGTTGGCAGACAAAGACCATTGTGAAGACAAGGACTAGTTTCACAAGGATTAATCAGAGTTTCACAAAGACGACCTTCAATTTAATAAGATTTCTTTTTGAAGAAAAAAAAGAAAGAGAATAGTCGTATGACGAACCAGTGTAAGCAGATGGACAACAACATGAACCATTGAAACATGAACCACCATTGAGGCAACCTGTTGAAACAGGACATTCGGAATCCAAATACGATGAAATGTTTTTAATAAGACAACTATTGGCCGACGTCCAACCAAGTAAACAAGTCTTCTTTCCATCCGAATCACATTGAAAATGTCCTTGAGAACAAGAATTCGGTGCTGAACAGTATACAGTGCAATTAGATCCATAATAATTTATCGGGCATTGTCGTTTTTCTTGACAATACAATCCTGCGTACCCATTCGGACAAGTACATTGAAAATAATATGAACGTGAGAGTGAATCATATGCTGCAGTGCATGTACCATTATTCTGACAGGTGACATTTGCCGTACACGTTGATAAATATTCGCAATTCAAACCAGTAAATCCTAATAAGTTCACCTATAGACAAAAACAAACACGAATCGAAAATTCAAATGAACAAACCAGTTGGACAACAGCATGTCGGCTGATTGGTATTGTTAAATGTCTGACAGAAACCACCATTATTACATGTCAATGCTAAATTAAGAACAAAAAAACGAACGTTTAGTATTCGATTTGGTTTATTTCATATTGAACCTGTTGTTGAACAATTCAATGAAATGTACGATGTATTTCGAATGTTACAATCATCTCTCGACCAACCCATCGAACAAATCTTCGATCCTGTTGTTGAATTACATGTATACGAACTCGAACAATCATCATTTGGAATGCAACGAATCGAACATTGATTTCCATAGTATGTCGATTGACAATAACTCGTCATGCCGATATTCAATCTATTCAAAAGAGAACGTGTTTTTTTTTGTTCCAGAGGGACAAAAAACAAGATCAAACTCGTTTAGGTTTGTCGAATTTCTCGATGTATCAACAAGTGTTTGTCGTTGATATACAGCTGATGTCAATGATGGATAAGATGAATCCATTCGAAATGTTGTATTAAATCGACTTAATAATGTCAAAGTTCCCGAATCGAAAAAGATAAAGATTTTGACATTGATCAAATTCTACAATCAAATATAAAATCTTGTTTCGTTTTTTGTTTTCTTCAAATCTCACTTCAGCAATTAATGTCAAAGGAAATTGTAGAGGCAGAATAGTTGCAGCATTTGATATTGAATAAAAATTCAATAGACCGGTATTGTTTATTCTCGTTTGAAAAGATTTCGAGCCCAACGAACATGACGTCCAGTTACTTTCTAATCCGCTAAAAATATAACTCAGAATTTATTTTCGATTAAAACCCTCCTCCGAAAAAAAACACAAAATACAGGTGAGCTATTATTTTCTCATTAATAAATTCAATTTCGATTTATTTTCTCAAAAGAGAACTCATCATCTAAGGATTCAACAATCGCAAATGCTTAATCACGTTCGCTTTTGTTCAAAAGACAGACATTCAATGAATAATAAGCATCCAAAAAAAAAGAAATCGCTTCGCATAACTTACTTATAAATGAAATCTAAACAAACGGTCGTAGAGATATTACACGATAATGTTGATGAACAATTGTCCAATAGATTATTCGAAGATTTAATTGTCAATTGAAGTAAATCAACAACGAGTGTACTGGGAGATTCTTGACAATTGATCTATATGAAGAAAAAAAATGAAGATTTTAAAATTGAATAAAGATCTTTTTTTTGATTAAATCGATAGTTTTCATATTTGATCATCATCAGTGAACTAATGAGGCAAATACACATTTAGAAATACAATAATGAGTTCTCGCTTTGAACAATCACAGCTGTGAACAGTATTACATAAGGAAAGAAAAGTGCTCGTATGAATCCATTTGAATGTATGTTAAGATTTAACTTTTACTCATTTACCTGTTGATTTGGTAATTGATAGAATAATAACACCAATATTAGATTTTGAATGAACAAACAAACATGATGCATGTTTTGTTTTATATCTAAAATTTACAAAGAAAATATCTCGTGTTCGTTATTCGATGATGAAAGTAGATGTTTAATAAATGAATAGGGCCCATCAGTCGAAATAGTAAGAATGAGAACAAGAGAGAAGGAGAACGAAGGAAAAGAGAAATCAAAGGTAGTAACGTGCTTGTCACATCATTATTGTATGAATAAGGTGGAATTTGATTATACATAAATGGTTTTCTCTGACTAACTTAAAAGACTTTTCTTTTCTTTTATTCTCTTATACTCAAAATCGACAAATTTGTTTATGTTACTCCGCCTTTTGTTACTCAGGTGAACTTCTATTCATTCATCCATCGATCTATTCTTTCTCTCGCTCTTTCTTCTACAATTCTAATGGCATATACATACATATACAGCTGTATTGAACACTATTTTGTTCTGTTCTATCATAGACAGTAGCATGTCACTTACTTACCTGTCTACCTATACAAGAATATTCGCGTATATTAAATAAATAGTTCGTTTAGCACGTCTTATCGTATATAACTACGTTTAATCATTGTTTAAGATTATTGATGTTATCGATCTTTGAAGGTGATATGTGTGTGTGTGTGTATATATATATATATACGTATATAGGTGCGGGTACTTCTATATGACTGCAGAAAAAAAATCAATTTCGATAAATTGAGAAGAAAATTAACTTCAAATTAGTCGTTGATTTTCGGAAGAAAAAATCATGATATTTATCGACTAATCGATTCTTAAAGACACGATCAATGCACATTATTTTATTGTTTCTGTTTGTGTGCACGTAGGTGTTAATGAATTAATATCTGATCATATGTGACACAGCAGAATTTTCGAATGATTTCAAAAGAAATTAAATATTGTGTAGGCCATATAGTATTTCACATCGAATAAACGAAATTTTATAATTAAAAATATAAAGTAAAATGATTGTTGTGTTCGAAAATGTAATAGAATATATAATTATTTATTCTTAAAGGTAGTTAATGATACCCTACGAATATGTTACGAGTTGTTTTGTGTGTATTGAATGATGAAACAACAGATGTCGCTCTGTTTGATATTGTTACCGTTGAAAATAAAAAACAAGGTGTAAAGATATAATACGCTGTTATTCGTAGCTATTGTTTTCACAGTGACTCATTGTATTACGGACAAACCTTATCGGCTCCTGATATCGGTCAATTGGTATCAAATTTTCTTGACGATAAGAAACGAGAAAGAAAATTTTTAATATATATATACTTACCAATTTCATTGCTGTTTATGATATCTCTTTTCGTTCGAAGATTGTCCACAATGACATTTCAACAAGCAGCCCATCCTCTTTTGGTTATTCCAGGACCTATAGAAGTAGCTGATGATGTTCTCTATGCCAATGCAAGTCCATCTCAATCACATATGTCAAAAACATTTACAGATACATTTAGTTCAGCTATAAAAATGTTTCGACAAGTACTTGTTACTGAACATGGTCAACCGTTTATTGTTGCTGGTAGTGGAACATTAGGTTGGGATATGGTTGCATCGAATTTAACCGAACCAGGCGATGAAGTCTTAGTTTTACATTCGGGATATTTTGGTCAGAGTTTTGCTGATTGTTTCGAAGCTTACGGAGTCAAAGCAACGCAATTGAAAGCACCTGTTGGTCAATGTCCAACACGAGAACAGATTGCTGAAGCATTGAAAGAAAAGAATTATAAAATAGTTACAGTAACACATGTTGATACATCAACTGGCGTTTTAAGTAATCCTCAAATGGTCTCCGAAGTTGTACGTGAAGTAAGCCCAAATACAATGGTTGTACTTGACGGTGTATGTTCAGTTGGTAGTGAAGAGATTCGTATGGATGAATGGGCATTAGATGTAGTTATGTGTGCTAGCCAAAAAGGTTTAGGTGTACCGCCAGGACTTAGTCTTGTATGTGCCAGTGAAAGAGCTATTCGTCATGTTGAAACACGTAAAACAAAGATTAATTCATATTTTGCTTCTTGGCTCAATTGGTTGCCAGGTTTGATATAAAAGTCATCGAAAAAAAAAGATCATTGCAGACAATTTCTTTCTAGTTATGCGTGGATATGAACAATGCAAACCAGTTTATTTTGCTACACCACCTGTTCAACTTATTGGTGCTCTTCATGCTAGTTTAAAACAGATTACATCGAAACCTATCGAAGAACTATGGGCAAAACATAAAACTGCCAGTACGGATTTTAAACAATTTATAACAAACGATCTTGGATTAAAACAAGTTCGTTTTTTCTTTGTTTTTTGTTTTGGCTTTTTAATAAAAATGTTTCCAGGTACCCAATGATCCATCGATTGCTGCTAATGGTATGACAGCTATCTACTTTCCCGATGGTTTATCAGCACCTGACATCATTCCACGATTACTTGAACGTGGTGTTGTTGTTGCTGGTGGTCTGCATAAAGAAATTAAGGATAAATACTTTCGTATTGGACATATGGGCATCAGTGTTACGGATGCATCTCGTCAAGATCTTGACAAAGTTCGACAAACTCTCCAAGAAGTTTTGAAAGCAGCTGGACACACAAAGAAATGATGATATGCAATAGCTTTCTCGAATATTTGATTTCAATACTTTTCATCATTTTTTGTTGTTCTTCTTATTTTCTGATTTTTATAAACAAAAATAGTTAGCATAATGTCTGAATACATTTTTTCTGTCGATTTTCTTGTCGCAAAGAAATTATTTTGATTAATGATAGAAAGGATAACTCGTCAGCACAGAAACAAAAAATAAGAGAACAATAACGTAGAGATAAGCATGGACATGTGTTTTTTTTATGAGAGTCATACGCAAAATATAAATAAACGACGATATTCAGATGCTTTTGATTGACAGAAATAAATAAGAGTCGTACATTGTGTTTAGGTAGACGACGAGACTGTACTTTTTGTTAACAATTATGGATAAAGCGACAAGTAGATGATTTTCTTCATTTTTCTCCAAAAAAGTTTTGTTTTTAATGTTTAGATTCAAATGCTACTGGACCCATATTACCACCACTCGATGAGGCAAATTCCGCAAAATTAGCTGCACTCTACAAAACTATGACTCCACCGGGTTTTTCTTCAAATTCAAATGGTTCTACAGAAAATAATACTGAGGAATGTGTGAATTGTATTACTCGATAAATACGTAAATTATTTTATCTTGTTATTTTAATATTGTAATAAACATGCCTCACGTTTCCTTTCAAACTCGTCTAAGTCAATCTTTTTTGTTCGAATATGAAAACACGTTGATTTAGACTTGAATGTTTTTATTCTCTTTTCTTTACAAAAAAAGCAATAAGAAAAAAAAAATAAGCCAATGGATTAAAAATTTTCGGTCAAAGTCCATCTACGAAATTGGTTTGTGTAAATCGTTTCTCCACGCATTATTTACTCTCTAAAAACAAAAGAAAAACACAATGAATTGTTTGCTTTATTCTCCAAACAATCGAATAAATAAGTTATCTATGATAGAAAACACACTTATAAAATAGTGATAGATAATGTTTTATTAGTATTTCTATGCGATAAATAAATTTTGTTGTTGTTGTTGAATAATGTGCAGAAAGTTACTGTTCGGTTTCGGTTTGTGGATTTGTTTCTTTTTCTTTTTCTTCTTCGGTAGTTTCCACTTTGTTATTTTCTTTCTCCTCCTCTTTTTCTTCTTCAACATCATTTTCATCTGTAAATATGTTAATAAAATCAAAAAATAAAACAAATCATCAATGTTTGATTTCAAACTAATCTAAATTCTAGTCTTTTCGTCATTGTCTCGACAAACTTTTACCTTTCAATTGTCCAGGTTTCTTATCTGGTTCGAGATCTAATGAAATTCTCTTGTCACCTTCGCCAACATCCAACCAACGATCGACAGGAAATCTATTTGAATCAAACACGACATTTATTTACCAAAAAAAGATGATTGTTTTTTGTACTTATAAGTTTCGTTTTGTGCAATATCACGAATTTCAATTGAATCTAAATACCATCCGGCACCAATTCCACTTCCATCATGTTCAATTCGAATTGTTTTAATCTATGAAAAATCAAAACATTTGTGTTTCTTATAAATCTGACTTAAAAATGATTTATTTTTCGTACTTTTCCGACATCTTCAGTGTAAATTTGAAAACGGTTCAAAGCTCCTTTTTCGAACAAATTTCGAGATTTATCAAGTGATTCTTTTAATTGACGTCGTTCGAGCTTGTTTTTGTCACCATAAATACTTAGGTACACATTTGCATCTATTCAAAATCGAAATTATTTTGCAATCAATGAATTCATACATTCAACATACCTGTACCAGCTCCGGTCTTATCGCTTGTTTTAACAGCGATTTCATATTCAGTTGAATTTTCAGCATTTGAATCTCCTAAAATATATTTCATTGAAAAACAACGATGGACATTCAATAAGCATTTAAAACATTCCCATTCACAAGCAAAAGCAAATATATATTTGAAAGAGAAAGAGCGCAGACCGATGCATATACAATATTTTTTTTGTATGTACATAGCAGACGAACCCTCATGGTCATCATCGAAAAAGTCATCGTATTCTACGACTTTTTCATTCGAGAATTTTCTTTTAGGTTTTTCCTCGTTTGATGAACTCGATGACCTTCCTTCTTCTTTGTTATTTTCTACTTTTGTTAGATTATGTATCAAAATAAAAATTCAAAATCACAAATCGTTACCAAGCGATATTTTCGATGATGGTTTTTTGTTTGGTTCGAGTTCTAAGCTAATACGTTTGTCACCTTCATTGATATCGAGCCAACGATCAACAGGAAACCTAAATGATAAATTGAAAAAAACTCTTTTCATTCAACGATCGATTGTTTACATGACACTTTCGTTGTTATATTTAACTTCGACATAATCTAAAAACCATCCTGATCCGATACCTGTTCCATCGTGTTCAATGGTAATCGTTTTCAACTAAATCAAACTAAGAATTGAACGGAAAAAATGAAGAAAAATCAACACGAACTTTGCCAATATCATCACCATCGAAGAGAAATTCATCTTTGTGACCTTGTTCAAACGGATCCCAGCCGACAGTTCCAAGTTTAAGTTGTTTTCGAGCGATTTTATCCTTGTCACCAAAGAGCGAGATGTAAACATTGGCATCAGTGCCCGAACCAGTTGCTGATCCTGTTTGTGTGATGACAGTATAATTAGTTTCTACAAAAGAAGATAAATCGAACGAAGATCTTTGTGTTGTAATAAATCTACTTGAATCTGATGTTGGTTGTTTTGTTGGAGACGCTGCTTGAGATGTTTTACTTTTATCAGGTGATTCAGACTTTGATGTTGCTTTTGGTTCTTCAGCTTTGGTTGCTTTTGGTTCTTCAGCTTTAGTTGCTTTTGGTTCTTCAGCTTTGGCTGCTTTTGATTTTTGTTCATCGGTTTTCGTGGATTTTTTTGTGTCATTGGTACGAGCTGATGAAGGAGCATTGTCAGCACGTTTGTTTGCTGTTGGTGATTGACGAGATACAGTTGTAGCTTGAGATTTGCTCTCTAAAAAAGCAGAAAACGATATTATCAAAGTGTGAGTGAAGATTTTTTCGAAAGACGAACTAGTTTTATCGTCTTTGCTGGATGAAACTAATGAAGTTGGAACAATAGCTAAAATCAAATGAAGATAAAATTAATTGTTTTAATTACGAATCTTTCGTTTTTCGAAAACATACATCCTTCAGGAAATAGATCAACTACTGTTGTCGCTGAATCAATCGGTTGAGCTAAGGCAAATTTATGTTTTGATTTTCGTTTTGTATCAGAAACTTCAATTGAATCTAATGACCATGCTTCAACATTCTGGCATGTCAATGCAATCTTCGTTATCTACAAAATCCGATACGTTGATTTTCAAACATTTTCGAAAATGAAATCTTCTACTTTTCCTGCATCGAATGCTTTCTTTTTAATTGTTGTCGATTGTCCATCGAATTTCTTCGTATCATTCTCGTCAGCTCTTAGATCAATCGATCCTGAACTTCCATTATCTCCGTAGATAGTTAATTGAACTGAACCTTGACCATCATCTCCATAAAGAATATGATCATTGCTTTTGACTTTAATTTCATAGGTTATTTCTACGAGAAAACAAATCCGAAAAATGAGTTCATTTTTTTTTGGATATGTTGATTTATTTACCAGTTCGATCAGGTGGAGCTAAAAGACAAAAGAATTGATAAGTATTTATTCGAGAAAAATTGACTTACAATCAGCAGCTCCTTTGTCGATTTGATCTCGAACGTCTTTCGCAGCACGTTCAATAGCTTTTTCAGCTGCGACATCGTCTAAAGAGACAAGAATTTTTAATATCACTCTCAAACACCATCAAAAACGAGACTTTGCCATGCAGATACAAAAAAGAGAGATAGAGACAGACGTCAAAAAGAAAAAAAATACTAGACAAAAAGACATGCGATATCTCACTTGGCGAATTTTTCACATCTAAATTAATTTCAATTATAAACAAAACGACGTGTCTTTTGATTGATTATGTTTGTTTTTTGTCAAAAATCTTTTCCCTATTTCTCATTGATTATAAAGTCAAACTTACGTTGATCTTTTGCTAAAACAAGAGCTTCGTCAAATGTTTGTTCAGCTTCTCGGTATTGTCGTAATTTGGCTTGACTATGTGCGACAAGAACTTTAGCATTCAATTGCCAAACTGGATCGCCAACATCAACAGCTTCATGAAACGATCGTTCACCATATCGTTTCGCTCTTTCATAATCACCTAACACAAACATGAAATAACTTTTAAAAAAAACAAATATTTTCCTCTCAAAACAAACCAAGTCCAAAATGACATTGACCGATTTCATGAAATAGCCAAGCTTTTTCCAATGGCGATGTTGCTAACGGTATCTTTCGTTCCCAAACTTGAATAGCCTGTGGAAATTGTCCACTACGAGCGTAAACACGACCCAAATTATCCAACGCTCGTGAGATACGTTCGTCCAATTGTTTCGATTCAGCCAATTTCAAATCTTTGCTATGAAATTCAAGCGATTTATTATAATCGCCTAATTCGAGATAAGCATTTCCTAGACGTGAATAAACATCGGAGAGAACCGATGGTTTCTGTGGACATTTTCGTTCGTCTAATCGATCGCAATACTCAAGTAAACGTTGAGCTCGACGACGTGCATCACTAAATTGATCGACATTTTGATCTATAAAACAAAACAAACAAAAATCATTCATTTCTCGTTAAGATTTCATTTACGTTCATCGATCGCTTCGAGTTCACGACGAATATGTGTGAAATATTCATCATCGCCTTCAGTTTTTCGAGTAAACTTCGAACGAGCATAGAGTGGCTCTTGTTGACGCCAGAAGTCCGTTCGACTATCCAAATAATCTAAACCGTCGGATGCTAATTGATAAATCGCATCGCCTGTTTTCGTATTTGCTTTTGTTACAGCTTGAAATAAACAAAAATAGTTCGTCTCATTCAATTCGAATCAGAGAAATATGACGATCATTTACTTGGATTGTTGATTAATTTTTCGAGAAAAGCTCGATCTTCATAGAGATCTCCTAAAAGTTGTTTCGTTGTTTTTGGATTTGTTGTTGTTGTGTATTGTTTTCGTTGAACAGCTGTTTCTTTCTTTTGTGATGCACGGACATAGCCCATCGGTTGTTTCTTTTTCTATTTATAGATTTGTACAAAACAACATTAGAAAAAAAACAGACAAAATTGAAAAATTAGGAGGTTAATAGAGTTAGTCGAAGCCAGAATCAAAGTTAGACAAATCATCACCTTTTTTGCTTCGTCCTGTCGAATGAAATTTAGAGATTAAACTCAAAAGTTTTATTCGAATTCGAAAGATAATTACCTCTTCGTTCTTGTAGAAAATCGAAAGATCACCAGTTGCTTCGAGTTTGACACGATTTGGATCTAAACAAAAATGAAGATTAACAAATCATTGTTTTCTTTTTTCTTGTAAAATTTCAATCCATTGTACCTCCAACAGAATTGTCGATAGCTTCTTGAGCTTTGTTGATACCCAATTGAAATTCCCGAAGATCCGATCGAAGTTTTTTGCCTCGATGATAAAACATCAAAGCCAATTCAAATTCACCCATCGCATAGAGTGCTTCAGCTTTTTGATATAAACCCTAAACAACAAACAACATCAATCAGTAACAAACAAAAAAAATATGAAATACTTTAGTGAATTCTTTATTTCGTTTCAATGATTCTTCAGCATCTTGCAATGCTAAATCATTCTTTCCGATTTTCAAGTAACAAGCCGATCGAGCAACTAATCCATTCAAACGATCATTTGTATCTTTTGGCGTTGATTTATCATCATCTTGCGGTAGAAGACTAAGTGCCTAATTGAAAATCGTTGCTTTTCAACACAAATCTTTCGTTGAAAAATTCATTTTTACTTCGGTATAACATTGAATTGCTTTTATATAAAGTTTATCTCGAGAGAATTTCTCTCCTTCGCCCATCAATGCTTGGAAGCTTTTCAACGGACCTTTGGTTTCCGATGAAATACTTATTTCATCATCTTTTTTTCCCATTGTGTTTTATGTTCGCTTGAATATGTATCGACCGAAAAAGAAAACTATTCTGTTAATTTGGTTACAATGCAACCGAGTCTTGTTGAGAATAACAACCATTTTTCAATTGTTGTTCACTGCTAGACAACAACGCCTTCGTTTTACGTTGCATTTTCTCTTCAATAGAGCTCGCTGATTGTCAACACAAACGACCGACTTCCTTTTTTTTCTTATCAACATTCGAATCATGATGTCAATCTTCTTATCGATTCGATTTTCTAGTTCAATTCTATCAATGATTGACATGTTGTAGTTGTATACCCTTTTCGTGATCATATTCGAATTCAATAGATATCGCGAGTTGTCAAAAAAAATGAAATATTTTAAATTTGATTCGTTTAAAACTCAATCGACATTGGCTAAAAGAACAGTAAAGAAAAAAAAAGGACAGAAAGAGGAAGAGATTGAAAAAAAAAACGAAAACGAAAGAGAAAAGCTTAAATTACTCACAAACGATTCCTACACGCGTTTGCGCGTGATGAATGCCATGATCTTCATAATTGTTATAAAACACGCTCGTGTCAACATTCGTTTACCATATTTTTTTCAATCTGGCGTCTTCTCACAATTCTCCACATATTTCCGATGAACTCTACTTTCCAAGTCGACAATTCGTCAAGCAATACATCAGTTTAGCAACACATGGCAATTCAAATACTCTCTCACCGACAATTATGACACCGCCAGCAGGTGATCATCTCACTTCGTACTTAGAACCTGTCTTCTCCTCGATCAATCCGCTCAATCAGCAAACACAAAATCACATCGATGATTGGCTTGCACTCGATACAAACAATGGTTTTATTCGTTTGTATGATCCACAAGATGCATCATCGAACTATTCACGTTCGAAATTAGTTCCATGTACAATGCGAACGACCATCGAACAGATCTGTTCGAGATTAAACAATGAAGTCAATCCATTAACATGGTACGTTCAGTATCATGGCGATCGAACACGTCATTTAAGACCCGATGAACGACCTTTATTTATTCAACAAGATTATTTGATATCAATTGGTTTCACAAATATTCAACGTTTGCAACAAGAAGGTGACAAACATGATCTCGGATATTTAATTCGATTTCTTTCCGGTAAGTTTCGTCGAATATTGAAGAATCTTGTCCAAATAAACTTGATTTTTTTTTATCAAATAGATCGATTAGTTCTTGATCCGAAAATTCAACCACGAAATTTATCGACTTTAGCTTGGATTCGTAAGGGTAAACTAATCAAAAAATGGATTAAACGTAAATGTATAATATCCACTAGTCGTTTAACTGTTTATCCTGGTTTGTTATCAGATGATCTTTCAAGATTTTATTCAAATATTTTCTTTAGATACCAATACAAATCCGTGTGTTATCGAATTACAACGAGCAAATGTCGAAGAAGTTCATCTTAAAGACAAACCATTCTGCTTAAAATTAATTGTCGATGATGGTAAAAGTGGAGTTTTGTTTCTTGCGTTGAACAACGATGAAGAATACAGTCGTTGGTTGAAACGTTTGCGCAAGGTAAATCAATTGATTGTTGTCGAACGAAATTTTCGATTTTTTCTTATTTAGACAACGAATAAACTACCTGATATCGCTGATTATTCATCGAGTCATTTGGAATTAATCCCGAAAAGTTTATTTCTCAATCCGAAATTATCTGTTCTCAATCTTCGACATAATAATCTAACATTACGACCGATTGATGAAGCAGTTTTTACTGTTGGTACGAGAACAAAAAAAAAGAGAGAGAGAGATTATTATTGTTGTTGTTTACCTTTTCTTCTCACTTATTCGACTGACTTGTAAAGAGAAACGATCTTATTCAGGTTTCATACTTAATTCTCAACCATCAAGGTGATTTGAAAAAGCTTCATTAGAAACCTTTCGGAGTCACTAAACAATCAAATTTCATCGGAAGAGAAGAGAGAGCAAAGACCTGAACTATTATCGAATCAAAGAAGACCCTCAACAATCGAAGACCTTAGACCGAAAAGAAAATAAATAAACGAATTTATTATTATTTCTTTTAGGTTGGCTTGATGACATAAAACGTTTTCAGCATTTAATTAGTTTAAATCTTGCTGATAATGATTTGAAAATCTTTCCTCAAGTCATCTGTCAACTTCCTCGACTCGTTGAATTGAACCTTGCGAGCAATGGCATCGATTCTCTGCCAACAGAAATCGATAAATTACAAAAGTAAAACGACACAAAAAAAAGAAGAAAACAAAAATCAATTTATTCGTTTGATTTAGTTTGGAAATTCTCAATCTACAAGGCAATCGTCTATCGACATTACCCGCCGAAATCGAATGTCTCAAACGTTTACGAGATTTCTATTTAAATTTTAATCTATTCCGAGAAATTCCTTTGGCTCTAGCACGTTTAACAAATATTCGCTATTCCGATGTTAATCATTTGATATTAGCAGGAAATCATATTCGAAAACTATCGATAGATGTTATTCAACAGTAAATATATCGATTCGTTCAACTCAAATTATTCTGATTTCGTTGTTTTTAGTCTTGATCATTGTCGACAATTAGATTTACGTATGAATCAAATTAAATTCGATGATAGTGATTTAGTTCTACTGAATCAATTAGTTAATCTTACACATTTGGATTTGTCAAATAATAATCGTTTGAATGAACTCGATCTACGTTTATTAAATCATTTAGAACAATTGAATTGTTCATTTGATAATATGATACGTTTAGTTGTAAACGGACATTCGTTAAAACAATTAAACGCATCACATAATAGTAATAAATCAATTGATTTTGATTTTTCAAAATCATTTTGTATTTTTTGATCATTTCAGAATTAAAAACTATTGAAATGGTTGATGTACCTATTAATCTAATTCAACTTGATATCAGTTTGTAAGTTTAAAAAAGAAAAGAACTCTCAAATGAAATCTAATTCCTCTCGATTAGTAATGATTTTCAAACACTTCCCGGATGGCTAAACGAAGAAAATCCATCATTAGAACGTCTAGTTGCCAATCACAATCGTCTCAATATTCTTCCGATCAAGTAAAACTCAATTCAACCTTTATATTTATCATTCGAACTTCGGTTTTAGATTATTCTCTTCGAACAGACATCTTCAATATCTTCGTTTAGATCACAATTGTTTATTATATCTTCCCGATAAGATCTCGAATTGTAATCTCGAAACGATGTTACTTCATTCGAATTTACTCGAAAATTTGCCAGTTCATTTCTTAAAACAAATGCACAAGTTAAAAATCCTAAATTTAAGTCAAAATCATCTATCGACATTGCCCTTGCCGAACGATCGAACTGATCTAAATCGTTTACAAGAACTTTATCTATCATCGAATGAATTCGACGATGATGTTTTAGCAATAATTTCACGTTACGAACGATTGAAAATTCTCTATTTAGCTTATAATAAAATCGAACAAATCGATGAAATCACATTGAGTAAATTAAGTTCATTAACCGATTTGAATCTTTCGGGAAATGCAATTCAATCATTGCCTCAACTTGCTTTGCCAGCCTTGGAAAATCTACAAATGTTATCGATACATTCGAATCGATTACGTGCAATACCCGATCTCAGAAAATTAAAATCACTTAAAGTAGATTTTCTTCAAAAAAAAAATCCATTCGCAGAAATAATCATCGTGTTTTAGATGTTGGATTTAAGTTTCAATGTAATTGATTCAGCTTCAATTGAGAATCTTTTCCCACCGTCATTGACCGTACTGGATTTGTCGGGCAATCAAACGATTAATATTCAACGTGATAGTCTCAAAACACTTAGGTAAACTTGTTCAATATTCATTCAAATCGAAGATTTTCTATATTTAGTCAAAAAACTGTTTCGTTAATAAATATATCTGGTCTAACGGAGATTTCACCGGATTCTTCATTGTGGTCGGTTGGTTTTGCTCAAAGTTCAGGAAGTCGAAATCGGTTCGACGAAAACATTTTTCTATTTTAAATAATTACAAACTTTTCTTTTCTTAATCAATTTAGATTAGCAATAACAACTGTCAATGAATCGACATTCAATTATTCGAATCATGATGCTCTATTCGCCATGTTCGATGGCGGTTTAAATGACGAAGTACCAATGATCCTAAAACATAAACTATCCGATATTCTTCAACAAGAATACGAACAATCCAATCAAGCGAATATCTATCTGAAAAATACATTTCTTTCCTTACAAAAGTATTGATTTTTGAAAATGATTTTCATAAAACTTCTTGAGTTTTGTAATTAGACGATTGAAAACAACAGGCCAACGGTTAGGTGCTGCATCCACTGTTGTTCATATTCGTGGAATTCCTCCAATCAATCCATTGACTGGCAATGTCTATTCATCGAACACAACAACAGGCTCAACATCATCGTCTCAAATCGAAAATAACTTTCGTTATGAATTAAATGCGGCAAATGTTGGCCATTGTGAAGCCATTCTCTGTCGTTCATCGATCATTCATCCTCTAACACGACGATTTACAATTCCACACGAAGAAATCGAATGTAAACGCGTACGAAAAACATCGAATATCATTATCAATGAAGATAATGCGCTGAATGCAATTACATCTCAAACACGAATGTTAGGCTGTTCATTTCTCTATCCAGCTGTACTTCCAACACCGCATATATCATCGTTTATTTTGAGTAAAAATGATGAATTTGTTATTATTGCGAATAATTTACTTTGGCAGGTAAAAAAAAAGAAAAGAATTTTGTTTTCAATCATAAGGATTGATTTTTTATTTTCAAAGCATCTTTCACATGAAGAAGCTGTTCGTGCAATCCGTTCGATTTCCAATCCAGTTTTAGCATCGAAAAAGCTCGTTGATATCGCACAAAGTTTTGGTGCCAAAGAAAATCTCGCCGTTCTAATCGTGAGATTCAATTTTCAAAAGAAAATCCATCATATTACTCACAAACCGCCAAGACAACAAAAGTACTCGACAAATACAAGTTCAGGTGATCATTCTCCAATAACTAGTTCAATGTTTCCGTTTGATTCGATGGGCTATTTGAGTGGTGGTGATTTGAGTAATAACGAAGAGGATGATTCGAATGAAGCCTTTCAAATCTCGACATTGCCAACACATGATTATTTCTATCATCAATCCGATCAAATATCGTCGGCGAGCGATGGACCAGCAACGCTCAATGATTCAATAGAAAATCGTCTCCTATCACGAAGTGATCGTCGACATTTTCTAGCAACATCGTTGATTGATACATCGACAATTGAACCAAAGAAATCGGATAAACTCTTTCAATCAGATATGGCACTTTTTAATTTTCCGGAATCGAATGCTCAGCCAGTTCGAGTGATTCCAAGTGATTTGACAATTGTCAGTGAAATTATTTCAACATCACCAACAACAACATTATCACGAATGAAAAAAATCAAAAATCCATCATTAGCTGGTGACAGTCCGTCATCAACAAGACGATCAGGTCGTTATCGAAAGAAACTAACTCCACCTGCTCGTCCACCGTTAGGTTACTCGAAACCACCACGAACAGATTTTTCAAGCACTAGTGATATATCCACCGATGGACATGATTACGATCGTTCACCGACGTATCCAGCTGGTTTACGACCGGTTGCCGATGCTGTTCTATCGGCATCATCGAGTGATGACGATGATGACGATGATTTTTCGTATGTTGTTGATCAATTGAGTTTAACATCGACAAATACAGCAACCGATTGTCAACAACAACAAAATGAGATAAAATCATTCGTTCGAAGACATTATCCATCGATTTCATCGACTACACATTCAACTGTAAATAGTACATTGACATCATCATCGGTTACAGCAGCTAATCTGCCAATGGCAGTACCTTTACTGCCGCCACCTCTACCTCCACCGCCAATTCCGAATAAAATAACTCGACTCTAATCGAAAACAAAATATTTCTCTTCCAATTTGTAGACATTCATTTATCAGTATTTATTTCGCCTTACTAACAATTTGTTTTGTTTTTGTTTTTTTTTCGTGTGCATTCGTTTTGTTGCCTTAATGAATGATCATTTATTCTGATAGTGATAATTTATTGAATATTGCCATTATATCTTCATTTCTAATACTTCGTATGATCTGATATGATTTGTTTTGAATTAATAAAATTCTTTGAGAATATGTAGAAAGTTTAAAAACATAATTTTGGTACCAACAAAGCAAGAAAGGTCTGTGTTGCAGCAGAACTATACACCCTCAGTAGGTTTACTTTTGTTTTCATAGGTAGATAGGATTGAAAAACTCAACATCCTCGATGGCCTAAGGAAAGAAAAAGAAATAACAAACTATAGAAAATGATTTTTTTATTCACCACGTTTCTATTAATGTCTTGGTATATTCTCTCGATTTGATTCTCTACCAATTTGTAAGTTGTTTGTTGAATCGACCTTTTTCTGTTTTCTCTTATAAAATAACGAATCGTCTACTATCAACGAATTTCATTACTCATCAATATTTACAACAACATACCATGCGTTTAAAAAATATTCATTCCAA
>ERZ778019.424-NODE-424-length-83351-cov-12.754862_pt1 | contig 83351 bp, 111 predicted proteins | sample MGYA00375749_ERZ778019 | MGnify/ENA primary metagenome ERZ778019 (study PRJEB29350, sample SAMN05389821) | bioreactor metagenome | isolation source: Ammonium sulfate bioreactor | place: South Africa: University of Cape Town | collected 2014-03-17 ... | reverse complement strand
ACCATGTTTAGCTCGTCCTTTTCGAGATATTTCACCGGATTTACCTATAAATAATGTGTCTCGAAATTATATCGAGGTATTTCGTGATGGTGAAAATCGGCCAAGTGAAGTTTATTCATTGCTATTCAATGAATCTGTTCCTTTCAATCAACGTCATTCACGTTTGGATCAATATAATTCAGATCGATATCAACGAAAATATCATCAATCATCATCGCCAATAAGAAAATCACCAAATATCATTCCAATAAAATCGACTAATGATGAATATCGTCAACAGAATAATTCCGAATTCAATAATTATCTTCGACAATCGAAATCATTCGATTATCGACCATTACGTTTGAAACTTCAACGTGAATATCGAATAACACCGAGTCTACTCGTTGATGAATGGGAACAACAACCAATTGAATCAACATCAACAAATTCAAATATGAAAACTAGTTTATCATCGCCCGATGATGTATTCATTACATCGAACAATAATAAACGCAAGATTTAACCTTGAACGACACACGCCAAAAAAATCGATATTATGTATTCATTAAGAAGAAGGATATCACATGATAATATTTTGTCAATCTTTCTTCGATTTAATACGACATTTTTGTATATTAGAAAGTTTTTTTTCTTCTTCCTTACACTAATTATAGTTGATGATGATTATCAGGACTATTTTCATCTCGAATATGCGCGTAGAACGATGTTTTTTCTTCTTCTTCTTCTTTCGTTGTCATGATAAATCATAGTTGACAGATTGAAATCTTTTTAACGACGAAAATATTTTTTATTAATGAGTGATCTGATAAAATCATAGAATGATTAGTTTTATTTCATTTACAGAACTTCGATGGCGTCCGAAAAAACCTATTGGTAAGCTGTCGTAGTTCGTAGTTTAGATCAAAATATGCACTATAGGTTCATTGATCAAATCGATATATTTTATTATCATTTTTTTATTTGTTTTTAATATAGAAAAGCCAACGAATGGGCATGCAGATCAACAGGTAAGATAGAGTTTGTTTGTTTCTTTTTGTAAATCTAATTCGTCATTCTAGACTCGGATTACTCGGCATGAAAATCTCGATTCTCATCGATTGAAACCTCAGATGTAAATCTATTTTCTTTGCTACAAATCATATTTTGATTGATTTATCTATTTCAGTCGATTAAATACTCAACCAATTTCTAAAGCACTTGCATTGCATAGTTTCTATGCTCAGAGTAATCGGTAGACTTTGACAGTTGTTTTCGTTTAAACAAAAAACAAACATTCACTTGTCTTTTTTGCAGAGAATTATCTTTCAAGAAAGGTGATATCATTCTCGTTCTGAGACGTATCAATGACGATTGGCTTGAGGGTGAATATCAAGGTTTCATTGGTATATTTCCTTTGAATCATGTGGAATTATTTCCTATCGAACAAGGAAATGAAATCAATCAACAAGAAAAATTCGATGAAAATGAAGGCGAAGCAATTGTGAAATATGATTTTATTCCACAGAAAACATTTGAATTACAATTACGAAAGGTTTGCTCATTGAAAATGATGATTATTTTATTTCTAGAATTCAATATTTATTATGTCTAGGGTGATAAAGTAATTCTTTTACGACGACTTGATGATAATTGGTATGAAGGTCGACTTAATCATATCGAAGGCATATTTCCAGCAGCTTATGTCGAAACATTACGTGAGCCATCGAGTAAACAAGAAATATTTTTTTATTATTCGTTTTGTTTTTTGAATGATTTTCTGTTGTTTGTGTTACTAAGCTGAAGCAATTGAAAGTCGCGAATCTGTTCAAGCTATTAAACAAATAACTCCTGAATCTGAACTTGAACCTGAACGTGAACATGAGCCTGAGCCTGAACAAAACGATACAATTCCAGATGTGCCTCTACCATTACGAAAGTAAATATTTGACATTTCGAGTTTTCTGTTTTCAATTTTGTTTTCAGATGTCAAGTACTCTATGATTACAGTCCACAAAATCCAGATGAACTCGAAATACACGTTGGAGATATCATAAATATCATCGAAATGTGTGACGATGGTTGGTATTGTGGCATCATCGAAAAGTCTAAACATAAAAAATCAATGGAATTCGGAACATTTCCAGGCAACTATGTTAAATTACTGCCAACTAGTTGAAATGACTAATCATCTATTTTGTTGAATACAATCATACTACAACACTTCGTTTCTGTTTTCTTTTCTCAAAACAGTGATTTCCAACGTGCTTTATATATTGTCTATTTTTTTTCTTTTGCTTTTCTTTTCTAACGTTGACAGCAATATCTTTTTATGTATATTTCTAGTCAATGTTTGCTCGTTAAAATTATTTCGACATTATCTTCTTATTCATATTCAAAACCTTTTTCATTTTCTTTGTCTTCTATCTCTTTGATTCTTTTCTTTTTTTTGTTACTAGTAAGAAAACAACTAGATAAATAAATAATATTTATTCATGTTGAAATAACGAAAATGAATAAAAAATCCTAAATAATAATTCCGTCGTTTCGTTCTTTCTCTCTCTCTCTCTCTCTGCCTGGCTCTGTTTGCGACATTCACTCGAGATCTTCAATAATATTCGTTTTCTGTTTATTTAATACTCTTGAAACTGATGACTGTAAACAGTATAAAATCTTCATAATATTACTGACAATGATTAACTAGCAAAAGAAATAGTCATGCATCAAACGAAGAGAAGAAGAAAAAAATTCTCTTGAAACAAGTTCATATAAATAGTAAGAAGAACAACAATGTTTGGTTTAAAAAAAAAGGAGGCATTTATGGGGTAAATTAAGATTTAGACTTGTTGATTATTTTGTGTGTCTAAGAAGCTCAATGATAATGGTTAACAAATGGAATATAAAATGCTTTTAACTACTCGACAACAAAAAAACGGAATTGATTGAAACGAAATTTTCTTTTTCTTTCGTTCTTTTTCTTTCGTTTATGTAAGTTAATGTCTTCATAATAATCTCTCGTGAACAGATTAACGAGACTAGTTAGCCAACAAAGCGGATGACATAAAAAGAACAACAATGATTTGAAAGTGAATTCTTTTTCGTCGTCGTTTTTTTTTCATGTTTTTTCAAATGTTCGATGATTGTTCTCTTCAGATGTATGCAACTAGTTAGTTTATCTTTCATTTATTTGGATTTTATTGATTTAAAAAAGAAAAGAAAAGCACAACGAACATCCAGTTTAAACATTTAATCGACGAAAAAAACATTTCTTTTTAACATATTACATCGAAAATAACTCGTCAAAATGATTTCGACATTGAAAAGTCCAATTCCAAGTAAGTAGAAAATAATATTTTGATAGACGAAGAATTATTTCCAAATTTATCGGACTAATCACTGTAGATACACTTCGTACAACTTCATCATTGAAATCGAATCTTCAAATAGAACCACCACCAACAACAACAGCTGATGTTTTATCTAGTGCCGTTTTACATCAACGACGACGACGACGAACACAAAAACGTGTTCGATTTGCGTTGAAATTATCACCGGTTGAAGAAGATTCACGACCGTCAAGTCGAGAAACACCTACTTCTGTTCTTCCTCAATCGAATAAACGAATAATTGATCCATGGCGACAGGGTGGTCCACTTTACGGTACCTATGTCGAATATTTACAAGGCCAAGATGTTTTCACTAGTACAGATTCACACAATCGTCGAACACCGCCCAAAGCACCGCCTCCACCTGAGCCTGGCGCTGAAGCTCCTACATATACTCATACATTTGTTATTCAAAGTAAATCACCCGAGATCATCGTCAATTCGATTACTGTTTCGACACCACAATTTCATTTGCCACGTATTCTCAGTCGAACAAAACAATCTCCTAAACAATCATTGCCTATACTCGATTATTATGTTAAACAACAATTAAATCTTTCGACTTCACCACGTATGATTCATATGAAAAAGCTAAGCAATGCACCGAATCAAAAGCCGGTTATTGGAACTATTCAAGCAGCATTAAAACGTGCCGAATCCGTTCTACCAGCAACTCCTGGTCTGCATGCAAATAATAGAATTCTTCGATCAGATAGTTTATCACCATCGAAAACTATGAATGAACATCCTCAACAAAAGAAATTAACTGAAATTATAAGTAAACCATTGCCTGGTGCGAATAATCAAATAAATCACTTTTCTGAACGTTCAATTTTGCCAAATTATTCGAAAAAAGCACGAGTATTTGCTCGTACTCAACGTTCAAATGAAGAATTCAATTCAAATGTACCTTATTTTTGTCAAAATCATGGACCTGATCAACTTTCTCAACCAATTCTTCATTCAACTCGTTAACATTGTAAATAATATTTCTCGTTTCTTCTTCTTTTTTTCTATAGACTTTAAAACAAAAGAAAGATACCTGGAGTATCTTTCTATCAGTCAGGTTTAACTTGTTTGTTTGTTTATTTTTTTTTATTTTATCCCGGTAAAGAGATATTGTTTTGTTTTATTTTTTGAATACTCTCATAAATCGTATGAAAACATTTTCCTAAATAATCATCTTTATTCAAAAGTGTTCGTTCATCTTTTATATCGGTTATTAAACCATTTGAAATTGTCAATTCAATTGTTTGATTATCTATTAAGATTTTATAAATAAATGGAGGTGTTGCATCGAACATAAATTTATTTGATTGAAGTTCATTTTCATGTGTTTGAATTTTGTCAGTATATAATAATGGATCGATATAATCGTAATTCGATGTATTCGATTCATTTGTCCATTGAAAAAATGTTTTTATTAATAATTCTAATGTTCGATCGTATGTGATCGATGGATTTCGATCGGATAGATTGAAAACTGATGAACGTACACTCGACGTTGCTTTACTCGTAATATTCGTTTGATCAGGAGACTTTAACGAACGTCGTAAATGAGTTAAATCTGCATTTAATAATAATGTAAAATGATGATAAGCATACAAACGTTCGAGACGTGATGCACTGCCAGTAACTTTATATGTATCGAGAAAAATATCATCACGATCGGTAGTTCGTAAAGTTAGATTGTAAGTTCGATTGAGAGTATCGATTATCCATTTAAGATTTTCCTTTCGGTTATAATCTGCACGAGTTGTTAGAATTGTTAGATTTAAATTTCCTAGATCATGATAACATGTTCCTATAGAATACAAAATAAATGATATTTTATTGTTTTTTTGTATCGATGTGAAAATTTACCACCACCCGAATAACGTCGAGCTAGTTTGATTTCATTTTCAGCAAGATATTTTAGATCAGATTCAACAAAAGGATTTTGATATCGACCAATAACAACACATGGCGCATTTCGCCAAAGAAGTAACAATCGAGTTTTCGGTTGATGTTTAATATTCTCAGCTAAATAACGTTCTAATGCTAAATTTGTATAGACATTAGTTGATCTCGAAATAAGAACTCGATTTCCACCGCGTAGAATCGCTTGCATAATACAACAAAATACAACAACTCGATCTTTATTAGTGAATGATTCATAATCGAGATTTTATTGGCTGTCGAACTTAACAAGTATAGAATAAGGCGCTAGTTTTACAGACGTACACACGCCTAACAGTTCCGTTTCTTTTTGTTCATATGGTTGCATCAACTCTTACTCTTACTCAAGAATAAAGTTCGTTACGTCATTTAAATGTTGTTATTTTTTAACATGGCAATTTCTTTTATTCTCGTCTGTTGGTTCACAAGGAATCGATCGAACGATAATCGATTGAATTTGAATTCGTCATTCTTTTTTTTTTGTTCTCAAGTCGACTTTGTTTGATGACTAAATGTCAGCTCTTTACTTTACTTTTGCATAATTGAAAAATCGACTCGCATATACATGCATAGTCTTTCGTTTTTTTTTGCCTCTACTTCTTTATTTCGATTCATCGAATTCGACGTTCTTTTTTTGGACAAAATGTAACGACGACAACGATAATTCTTTTTTTTCTCTTCTCTTCTTTTCATTCTTTTTTTTTTATATTTTTCTTTTGGTTTTAATTAAAAGAGAACATTTGCAGTCGATACACGTAAGTAGTCAATAGTTGGAAGAACGAGAAAGACAGTCAGTCAAAAAAAAAACGAGAAATGTTCAAGACAAGACAAAGTAAATAGAGCGAGAGACAGAGAGAAAGAAAGAAATAAAACTAATTTATTGATAATTCTTTCCCTTAGAAAACATTATTATTAGATGTATAATGTCCGAGCTTTTCCGTTGTCGATTGAAGAAAACTAGTCGTGAATCAATCTATTTGTTTTTCTTTTGCACTAGGTTTCGATAGAATAATGTATTTAGACATATTATTATTCCTTTTTTTTTCTTCTATTCGTTTCTTTCAATTTTTTTTTCTTTCGAAGTTATTTTGTCTATAAGGAAAAAAAGACGAGTATAAATTAAAAACAACCTTTTTCTTCTTCACATAAATCTACCGATCGAAAATAAACATACAACAATTCTTCTTTTTCTCTCTCTCTTTTTCTATGCGTAAGTCATAGTTTTTTTTTGAATTTAAAAACTATATAAAATATTTTTTTGGCTCTTTTTTTTTCTCTTCCCATTTCTTTTGCTATTTCTACGTATGTTGGTCTGTACGAATGCCATTATTTTTCTTTAATTTCAAAGTAATAGACAACATTACTCTATAGACAACACTTGCAAAATAACGTGTATGAAAGTAAGTACACTGAGTGTAAAAGATTTTTACCGATTAGTTTGTTTCGAAATTCGATTATGTCGAATATTGTTCAATGATTTCTTCTATTGTTTTTCTATTTGATGAAGCCAGTCGACTTTCGAGAACGAAATATACACACATATTCATTTTGCTTATATCGTTTCAAAACTTTTCTTCTTCGTTTTCTCTTTCTCTTTCTTCCTTTTTTTTACGCTTTCATCGTAAGAATTTTTAACGGGTTGGTGTAGGAACGGAAGAGTAAACAGAAGAAAGAATAATGAGTATATGCTTGTGTTCTCTTTTGAGTAAAAACTGTGAGATTGCCTCTTATTCAAGAACATCGTCATCATCATCATCATGAATTTTTAACAATAGTTCTTTAAATAACAATTGAGGAATAAAAGAAAATGAACCGATCAGAGTTGTTATCGATTAAAATGAAAAAAAAAACAAATCAGCCAAGCAAGAAAAAGTGTTTGCAGCATGAAAGTATTCGTTTTTTCTTCTTTTTTTCAGTCTTCAAGCGAAAATAGCTTTCACACAATAATAATAATAACAACAACAACAGAAAAATAAGTCTTATTTTTCTCTTTCGTTTGAATTTTAGATTTGTATTTGTTTTTTCGAATAATTTCATTCTTATTGAATTAAAATGCCAGATGCTGGAAAATTAGCATTCATTATAGGATTAGGTATTGGAGGATTCTCACTCTTATTGCTTATAATCAGTGTTGGCACAGTGACATGGCTCGATGATAATTCTGGAAGTTCTGTAGGTCTCTTTCGTAAGTGCTACGGAGGTAATTATACGGGAACAGTCGCGCAAGGTTGTTACAATGAAAATCGTGCTCCACAAGCAGGTCTCTCAGTTTTCGGCATTTTATTACTTGCATTCGGCATCATTGTAGCCATTGCTAACATATTTCTTAAGCGTTCCATCCTCCTAATCATAGGATTAGGTCTTTTTTATTTTGCATCTATGTTCGTTATGGCTACATATGCAACTTGGGGACATTATTCACGTACCGTAGCACTCTATGTTTTTCCTAATGTAGTGAGCGATGATTTCCCTCATACATCAATGGGAGCATCGTATCATTTATGTGTAGCTGCACATTATTTTCTCTGGACAGCACTTACACTACTTGCTTTTGGCGCTGGTTATTCTGCTGCAAATGGCGATAGTTCATCTACCTCATAAATACAAATACATTTTTAAAACAAGAAACAATTCCAACCAACCAACAAAACCTAAGACTGATTCTTTAGTTGATTTTTTTTTAATTTAAATATTTTCATTGCGTATTAGTTTGACAAGAAAAAAAAAACAATTATTAAAAATTCGTCCTCGTTTAAATAACTAATTCAATCTTTTCTCTTTTATTGTATGTATATTTTTTTTTGTCACTAATACAGCAGTTCGTTTTCTTTTCTCTCTGTGAACAAGTGACCTATTTGTGATATGTTTTCAGTGACATTTAACTCAAAAAACGCGTTTTTTTTTTCTTAGTCCAGATGATTTGTCGTTCGTTTGTTTGTTCTTTTAAAAATTGAAGTGAAAAACTCTTTTTTTTTGTGTCTTGTGGGTCTGAATAAAATGAAATATATAGATACTTTAATAATTCGGATTAGTTTTCATAAAAGAAAAAAAATCTGACTAATTATTTGAATATCAAACAAAAATTGTTCTGACATGTTTGTCAAGAAAATATCATGGAAAATAACAAAAAAAAAGAAGCACGCTATCTATTAAATAAATATTAAGGATAAATGTACTTTTCTCGATTGATCAAATCGAAGTCGACTTTGAAAATATCTTGATCGATCATGTGTCTTATCAAGATATAATATGTATAAATGATTCAATTCCTGTCAAAGTTTTCAACAATATAATATGCAAACATTCGGCAATATCATTTTCTTTATCATGTTGTCTCCACTCATTTGATTGTATCATCATATCAACAAGTTTCTCAAAACAGACAATATGAAGATACGCCTATATATATTATGCACATATGTATATGCAGTTAGTCTGTGACAGGAGTCTGACACCGACTTAAAGATAAGCACAAATCAATTTTCTTTTTCTTTCTCTTTTCGATTTATCTTATCTACTTTTATTTTCTTTCGATTCTAAGTAATTCTTCATCAAATTCTCATCTGTCTTAATTTAAACAATTTCTTCTGTTTATCTCATCAGTGATTGCAGGTATCATTAGTAAGAATATATCATTCAGACTTTTCTAATTGATTTTTACAGGCATTTTCATATACAATTGTGTCATTTGTATTATTCATATGCATAGACATACACATACACAGTCGAAACTAATGTTGACTAATGACTAGAGCAAATTATTGATATAAATAAGAAAGTTTCATCTATTGTTTGATATTTTTATCTGTCTTATGTTTGAATCAGTTGATTACTCGGACTCGTACATCTTCATCAACTATATACAAAACTGTCAACACATTGCTCCTTCATTTCTTCTTCTTCTTCTTCGTTTCATTGATTCTTATGAGGTTAAATGCATGAGAATAGGATTAGCCAACCTATCATCAATTGATAGACAAAAAAAAAGAAGAAATCAGACGTTGGTGCTTTTCTTTTCCATTTCTGTTGATATTCATTCACTTTCGACTAAGAGAACAAATGATAACGATTGTCAAACTCATCAACCTATGTATATGTGCATATTTCCGCAAAGCAAGTCAAATTCGAGATAAACAATCTGTCAGATGACGATGATGATGAGTCGTCTATTGTTGATAATAATTATCAGAGAAAAAAAGAAGAAGAAAAACAGCAAATCGACTGGTTTATATTCTATACCAATCGTCTTCGTCTTATCCAAACATATATATCTGTACGAACGAATCGAACAATTGATATTGTCTTATCATTTCTCTCTCTCTCTCTCTCTCTCTCTCTTTCTCTTTCTCTCTGTATATTTCTATTTGAGTATTGCTTCATTGATTCTCTTGAATAATGAAAATAACTTCGACTATTCAATGACGAATCCAATCGAAAGCAATTTTAATCTGACAAATTTTTCTATTGAAAAACTTTCGAACGATTATTTTCCGAATATACTTCAACAAGATTTGCTCCAATTTTCATCGACACCAACATTAATCGAAACAAATCAGGAACAATATTCAACTCAAATCAAAAAGAAAGAATCTCGAACGAAAAAAAATTCGAAAATGGAAGGTAAAAACCAAAAAATAACATAGAAACTCAAGAGATTCGGTTTTTTTTTCTGCCTTTCGTTCGTTCAGATTACGCTCAAATCACAAATGATAAAATCAAATCCATACCCGATGTTAACAAAACTGACAATGAAAATTCAACAAACAGTTCAAATGAAATTAAAAAACCACTTCATCCAAAATTAGCTAATATTAAAATGATTCTCGAATCGAAATCTCTCTGGGATGAATTCGATAAACTCGGAACAGAAATGATTGTTACACGATCAGGAAGGTAATTAATTAAAAACGAAAACAATCATGACGATTGTTATGTCTAATGATGCCTTTTTTTTATCTCTTGAGATCTATCGAAAATAAATCAATTTTCGTTTCTTTTTTTTCTCTTAATAGACGAATGTTTCCAATATTGCAAGTGAAAATCTCGGGTATGGACCCTCAAGCTAATTATTTACTGATGGTGGATTTCATACCATTAGATGATAAACGTTATCGATACGCATTTTACAAGTAAAACTAAAGTTTTCTCGTGAAAACGATTTTATTTGTCGTTTTTCAGTTCAAGTTGGGTTGTTGCGGGTAAGGCTGATCCTCATTGTCCAGGCCGTGTTCATGTTCATCCGGATTCGCCGCAGCCAGGTTCAGCCTGGATGAAAAATATCGTTTCATTTGATAAATTAAAACTAACCAATAATCTTCTCGATGAAAACGGACATGTAACACCCTCAAACAAACCGCAATCTTTCGAAAAATCTCTTGTTTTGATTTGCCTAGATTATTCTCAATTCGATGCATCGATATCAACCACGTATCTCATGTGTTTACACACCATCGAATAAATCCGATGAATTACTTGCTCAACAAACGCAAACATCTCGAACATTTACATTTACTGAAACAACATTTATCAGCGTTACAGCATATCAAAATCATCGAATAACACAATTAAAAATTGCATCGAATCCATTTGCAAAAGGTTTTCGTGATTGTGAATCGGAAGATAGGTAAATAAATTTTCGAAAAAAAAAAGAATTCATTCAATCATTTTCTTCTCATTTAGTATGGTGGATGCCATAACACAATTGAATTCGAATCAACGTCTTCTTCGTTCACAACGAAAATCACCTAATCTTCAAACGAATACATTCAATCCAAATCTTAGTTTATCACCACATTTTATGTCCGATCCAATCGATCCAACAATGAATTTTCTTTCACCAACAAACTATTCGTTAGTCAATCAAAATCTAGGCAATTATTCAACCGATGCACTTGTTTATTCGCAACTATCGGATCTAACCTATCGAACAGATCCATCGACATCATCGACAAATTATTCGTCGATTCGTATGAATCCTTATGCGAGACAAACATTTTATCCAACATATACACAACGTGACATTCATTCACCATCATCGTCTTCATCAACAACAACAACGACAACAACATCATCATATAATAATTGATTCTTGTTTTTTATTCGTCTCTTTTCACATAATAGAAATAAATATTCAATACATTTGTTCTGTTTTTTTTGTAAATGTGTTTTCTTTTTTTCGTCTTCTTCTTCTTCTGTCAGATGAGTGCTTTGTAGGAAGAACAGCATTTATTACCGAAATAAAATTTTTTTTTGTCTTGTTTTCAATTGATTTGTTTATTTGTGATGAATAGAATGAGATCTGTCACGATTCAAATGATATGTTTATGTATAAACAATCGATAGCGCAGCAAAACGAAGTTTAATTGTTTGATTTATAAATAAATATCTGTATATGCATATCATTGTATTAATGTATGTTTTCTTCTATTTTGTCATCCTACTCGAAAATATTCTTAAAAGTAAATATAATCATCTTAATCAAATATAGTAGGTTAAAAACATAAAGCAATTGTTAAGAAAATAAATGGACGAACATTAGTTGAATATACATTTTCTTTCGATTTAAAGACGAAGAAGCTGATTGAGGGTGATCATGCGACAGTTTCTATGTTTATGCTTTTTAATTGTTATTTTCGGTGTTACTTGTTATGTTGTTTTTTTCAATCCAGATGATCCAAATCAAATACCATTTGTAACATCATACGATGAAACACTTACTTTCTGGAGTAGTGATTTTCATGTTAGGTAAATTGTATTTTTGATTTAGTGAAATAAAAAATGTTGATTCTTTGCCATTGAAATCTTAGTCCAATACGGGATCTAAAGAATTTATTGATACCACTCGGTGTTCGATTTATTGATGAAAGTCTATCGAATTCGTGCAATCAGACGAATACTTGTGCAAAACATCTTCGAATTTTATCGTCAAATAATGGTATGAATCCGAATGAAAGCATTCAAAAAGAATTCTATGAATATTACAAAAGTCATCCACTGATAAATCGCGTTCAGACATTTGTTTGTTTTTATCCAACAGCTATGTGTGAGTTATTTATGCCGTTTAATCGAACGATTCTTGTTATTGCAACAAAACGATATGAACTCGGAAGATTTTCTGAAAAACAATGGAGAAAATGGAATGATAATCTCAGATTGATTGCATCGAATCCTCGGTAGATAAAATCAAATAGAAAGATTTTTTTGAAAAATATGTTTGTTTTTCATAGAAATCTTGTTGCTGCAAATAATCTGTACGATGCTGAATACATTCGATATTTTACTGGTATTAATACAACTGTTTTACCATCAATTTGTGCTTATACAAATACAGTTTACAATCCGTTGCCTTCACATCGTGAATATATTCTCATTCCATCTCGAGATAATTCACATTTTAATCAATTATTTTTCAAAAAATTAAAACGTTCATTAGAAAAATATAATTCTTCAATAAATGTTCGATCTCTTCGAGATTTATATCCATTTTATAATTATTCAAATCTTGCTCATCATCCAGCCATTATTCATCTACCATATCAAGTTTCAACCATGAGTCTATTCGAACAATATACTATGAATATACCATTAGTTTTTCCTTCACTCAAACTTCTAACAAAATGGCATCTCAAATACGGTATTGTATCTGAACGAACATGGGATCGATCGTTAACTGGCCAAGGTAAAAATCATTCGTTAATTCCAAGTTATTATTCAAATTCATCTATTTCCGATCCAAATAATGAATTTGATTATTCAAGTATTTATTACTGGTTAAAATATGCCGATTTCTATCAATGGCCGTATATAATCTATTTCGATTCGGTTGATGATCTCGTTTCAAAATTACTTCATACAAATTTCACATCGATCAGTCAGCAAATGTCTGAATACAATCTTCGCAAACGTCAACAAGTTCTTGCACAATGGCGAATAATTCTCGATCGTATTCGTAGTTGATTATTTTAAAAAATAAATAAAATCTTTTTACAAAAAGAAAAACACTTTATACACTCAGTTCAGATATTGAAACGAGACATTTGGCTCGTTGATTAATTTCATTGACAAACATTTCGTATGGCATTATTGTCTGAATGAAATAATTCTGTTCTTGATTTCCAATAAAACGATTCAGAGAATATTCAATAGGCGATGCTATTTTCCATAAGCATAAATTTGCGTAATGTTCACCGATAAATGTCGCTGCAGCTAGTTGTGTTGTCAATGAAATCGGTCCTCGTACGCTTAAACTTTTCAATGTTGATAAACGTTGACAACAAGCAATTAAATCAAGGTAATCATTCGATGAGAAACGATTGAAATCAAGATCTAACACGACGAGACGCGTTTGTTTCATAAGAACGATTAATAATTGTCGCATGAAACGATTTAAACGATTTGTACTTAGATCTAAATGTACAAATTGATGTCTCGTACTCATTTGATTCAAACTAATAAGATCGTTTTCATTCAATGAACAAAAATCGAGATTTAAAATATCTAATGAATGATCGATTGCATTCAAAATCGAATCTAAACGACCAGTTATGGGCGAACCACTGAGAGATAAATGTTTGAGAAATTTTAATTCAGATAAAACTTGACAAAATTCGATTAAATCCGTTTGATTTAAACGAAAATCAATAAAATTACATGATAAATCTAATGTATGCAGTTGTTTTAATTTTGGTATACGTGGTAGAAAATATTTGAGATTTTGTCGTGTTAAAACATTATAAGGAATACGTAGAGTATGAACAAACTAAAGAATTCAAAAAAAATAAAATTGGTTTTCTCTCTCTCTCGTTTCAATGATTTTATTTGTTTTACTCGTTTATCGACATGATCAAGAAAACTACTGACAAGTGCTAAGCCAATGCATCGCATATCGATTGTACAGATTTGTAATTGAATATTTGCTGTCGGCGAACGAAGAGCCGAAAGAAGTTCGACATAAGTTCGATAGTCTTGAATGATACAATCGAAACGAATGATGATTTTATCGATAGGATAGGTATTTGATTTCGTTAGATCATCGGCTGTTGTTTGTGTTTCTTGTGGTTGAGGATTTTGATTTTGTTCATTGTAAATATCGATCAATTGATTTCGTCGTGATTCTTTTTCAGCAAGACGACAATGTGTTGATATATATCGAATAATTAATTCGACAACAGGAAAATTGGTTACATCTAAAATTCTCAAATTCGATAAACGATTTTCTGTTAAATATTGAGCTTGACGAATGGAATCGATAAAACGTGGTATGATGATAACAGCATATTTAATTGCTTGTCTCGTTCGTTGAAGAGCTGTTTTTTCGCATAGTAACATTTTCAATGAAGTTAGTTTTTCATCGACATAATTTTCTAAACGTAGAACTCGATCGGGCCATCGAGTTATGAGCATATTAATACAAGTATCATCGTGTGTATTCTGTAGAGCTGCACGAAATAATCGATAAAATAAATCTTTCGGTATGATATCACAAGCGAATTGAGTGAGAAATTGATTTCGAACGATTTTTGATGAACATAGATCGGTTAGATTTTTGACAGTCGATGATCGACGATGAATGTTGATTTCATCGTCGAGATAATTGATACGAAAGTTTACACCATTACGAAAGAATAAATAGGAGAAATCCGATCCAGTTGCATTGTTTTCATGTTCAGACATTTGTGTTTATTCTCATAGTTTTTTTTCTTCAAAGGAGAAAAAAAATCGTCAACGCGATGATGATTTCTTGTCAGCTGTTTGCATTTGTCCAATGGGATTGGTGAGAGGCCAATGAATGAAAATAATGGCTATGAATCAGAACGAAAGGAAAAAAAAACATAAAACGAGAGAGAAAGAAAAAAAGTAACAACATTGCTTTTAAAATTGTTGTCGTTGAGATGACTGTCAACAATTGACAGACACAGTAGTTTAGTATTGATTGTTTATTTTTTTCCTCTTGTCTGTTTAGATGTGCTTTGGGACAAGCTCCGGAACGCTAAGTCAATTAGCACATTATGGTCCATTGGGTGCCATGAGTTTGATTCTATGGATGTATGTTGAAAATTGAGTTTTGTTGAAATTGAATTCAATCGCTTTCTTTCTGTAGAACAATCAGTGCTTTTCATTGTTTAACTCAATGGTTTCCACCGGATCCGAAAAGTCCATTGAGTATTATAAATTTTCTCATTTTCTGGATATGGCCTGTTGTGATTTTTTATAATTACTTTCGTGCGATTTTTGTTGGACCCGGTAAGCGATGATTCATGTTTTCTTGTTTATTTATTTTGAAATTTTCTGTTATCTCAAATAGGATTTGTGCCGAAAGGATGGCGTCCAGCAAATAAAGAACATGAAAAATATTTACAATATTGTAAAAATGAATTCAAATTTTGTTTTTCTATTGTCTATTTTTGCTTGTTCAGGTGATGTTTGCGATGGTTTCAAAGCTCCACGAGCGCACCATTGTAAAAAATGTGGCCGCTGTGTTTTAAAACTTGATCATCATGTAAGAATATAGTGACTTAATTGAAAAGCTATCAAAACTAGTTGTTTCTTTTTGTCTAGTGTCCATGGATAAACACTTGTACTGGTCATTTTAATCATGCAAGTTTCTGTTATTTTATGTTCTATGCTATACTGGGTTGTACACATGCATTAATCATGCTTTGTCCGTGCATTTATCGAGCACTTTTTGTTCAATATTATGTTTATGCTCGTGTGAAAAATGTTCCATTGATTTATTTTTCATTTACGGGTTTAATCTCATGTATACTTGCAATCGGTCTAGCATTGGGAGTGATATTTGCTGTAAGAATCAAATTTTTTAATAGATAAAAGAAAAACAATATTTGAATATAATTTAGGTCGGATTTTTATTAGCTGTTCAATTGAAAAGTATAATGCGTAATCAAACAGGCATAGAAAATTGGATTTTACGTAAGGCACGTGATCGTAACCATCGACGTAAAAAACCGTTTATCTTTCCGTATGATCTTGGTTTGAAAGAAAATTTTCGACAAGTTTTCAATTGGAAAGAGACATTTAATGTCATTGGCGATGGTCTTATGTGGCCTGTACGTGAAGGTGTCGATGAATACGCTCTAACATGTGAACAACTCGAACAGAAAAAAGAAAAACGTCAACGAACCGTTCGATATGAAGTTGTTAGATCTTATGCAGGCTCATTTTTACCATTGCGTTACGGTTGTCGAACATTACTCTGCATACCTTGGTCAGATGAGACACGTATGGAAATAGCTAAAGGTGATTATGTTCTCGTAACACGTTGGGAAAATCATTGGCTCTATGGTGAACGTGTTGCTGCAAAACAGGACAAGGAAAATCGTCGTTTACGTCGGCCACGTGGTTGGTTTCCTCGTTGTTGTGTTTATGAAGCATTTCGAATGGAAGATTTATGGTCGGGCAAACTCGACGTAAACAATGAAATTGTTCAGTCACAATTATCGAATTTCGCACCTGAAGAGGACGATGAAAATGAAGACGAAACACAAACTGAAACGACAACATCAACTGAATCATTGACAACCTCGGACAATGTACGAAAGCGTAAAGTTCGAAAAGAGAATTGAACAATTTATTATCAAAAACAAATTCTCAGATAACTACACAAGTATGTAAAAATATGATATTCATATTGTTTATCGTCTTGTTTAAATACAAAAATTTGTTAATCGCATGAATTCGTTGCGTTTCGACTGAATTGTTCAACGAAAAAAATTGTTTTTCTTTCTGCTTATCTTCTAGTTTGCACATGCCTCGCGTTCGCGTAAAAGAGAAACATTCACACTGCGCGCATCGTCTGTTTTTTTTTCATTTCTTCTCGTTTCTTATTTACTACTGAATTCTCTCGATAAACCAGATTCCAGAATCAATTGAACGTCATATCATACGCCGAAAATCAATCAGTGGAAAGAAAATTAGATGAATTTTATTTATTTATTATTTCAAACAAAATCATCTTGGATCGTGTTCATTTTTTTCTTCTTTTGTTTTGTTTTTTTGCTATAAATGTCTGTGATGATAATTTCCACTGTTTGATAACCAAAGATCAACGTGCTCGAATGCGTGTCGTTTTTTATTGTTCACTTGATCTTCCGTTCTTCTTCTTCTTCTTTTAGCTTGCTTCCTATTATTTTAGTTAAACTGAAATTACGAAAAGAAAACTAATTGATTTGTTTTTACTTTTCTTTTTTTTCTCGCTTTTTCCTCACAATTGCAGATACAAAAACGATGACTGCGCCAACAAAAGCAATCAAAACAAAATTATTTATCGGAAATCTTGATCCAATAACACAGTCTTGTAAAAGATAATCATTCACTAGTATGCATTTATTCATTTACTCATTCATTCTAGCGGAATTATCAGAATTATTTGCACCATTTGGTAATGTACTTGAAGCATCTGTGATTAAAGATTACGGTTTTGTGGTGAGAAGAAAAAAGAATACTTGGATGTTAGTACATTTGATAGATGATGACTTGAATTTAGCACTATGGCACCGTTGAAGAAGCTGAAAAAGCTGTACTGGCATTAAATAATAAAGAATTTCATGGAAAACGATTGCGTGTTGAAGTAAACGATGAATTTATTTTTAAGATTTATGTAGACGTACGTTTTTTGGTTTTCTTTGAAAACAGGTATCGACAAGTACAGTACGACATCGACCTGGCCAACCAGAACCAGCCAGTGCTTTAAGAAAGTAATATCAGTCGGGTCTTTTTTTTCTTGTATCAAAATGATGACTATTTAAATGGTAATCTAGTTCTCGAGCGCGTGCTGCTGCAATAGGCAATGGTAATGGTATTTCTCGATATAATCCAACAGCTCCGCCAGGTGGAGTCGGTCCTATACGTCACAATGCATCAGCGTGGATTCGTAATGATGCTCATCCTTACGACGGCATACTGATGGATCCAAATACGATGACTAGTAGCTACGGTCGACCGTACGATCCTCGAGCTGATCCACGAGCATATCATGATGATAGACGTAACGGCAGTTTTAATTCTGGATATGATACAACCCGTGATAATTATTATGGTGCAATAGGTTACTCAAATCCGAATGGAGAACCAACAGGAATGTATCCTGTACGTGATTATCGAGAATTACCACCACCACCACCACCACCACCAGCACATACTCGACCTGATCCAATGGGATACAATAATAATCGGTATAGTTTTTTTTTTGAATTATATTCGTCAACTTTTGTTCTTGCTCCAATAGAATGTATGATCGTAATCAAGACGCATCACCTGTTGATCGCTATTATGGTAGTGGGAATGGCGGAGTGCCTCAAGGACCTCCTCTTCCTGCAGATCCTTATCCAAATTATGATTCCTATCAAAAATACTATTCAGGTCAACCGCATGATTCTGAATATTCAATCTCAACTAGTCACAATCCATCGTCACGGTTCGTATAATGTCTCTATTTCATTTCGTTTCATTCGTGTTTTTATTTTCTAGAGAGTACGATGCCTATTCAAACTATCGTGCTGATCCATACGCACCACCACCGCCACCATCAGCTACTTATCCAAGACATCAACCAGTCTATAGCAATACTCATGGTGTACCGCCACCCTCAACATATGCACCACCATATCCTCAATACTATGGTACTCAGCAACGAGCATAAAATATTTCTCAAGATATCTGGTCAATTGACCACTAAATTTTAGTGTCTTTGTCTATTTATGTCAGTGTACATGTGTCATTTTGTCTCTTGTTTTCTTTTTCTCGTATGTAAATTTAAAAAAAGAAACGAAAAAAGAAGTCGAAATATCAAACATCTAGGATCTGAGCCATATGATTATTAAAATGTACAGAAATGTTTATTTGTTTGTTTATTTAGATTATATATCATTACATTACATTTATCATAATTAGCAATATTATATTCTTTCTAACAACGTTATATCAAGCATTTAATCAAATATCTTTTTTTACGATCAATTCATAGTTCTCATCTCCTTCTCCGTGATTGTTCTCGGTTATTTCACATTTCGAGAGAAAGAGAGAGAGAAAAAAGACGTAATTACATCGAACGGTATATGACGCATAGAATATTATTATTTTTTTATGACAGTGATAGTCTTCTCTTTTTCATATGTATGATGATGTAGTAGTCACTCGAAGAACGTGTATATCACTCGTACTTTGGTCGTAGGAAAAGAAAAAAAAAGTTATTAGTCTTCGTTGAAATCTTGTCTACAATAAACACGTAAAAGCAATTAATCATTTCCAACTGTCTTTAGTCTTTTATATTTTGTACGTAACTGAGCTCGTCTTTTTTTTCTCTTTCTCTCTCTCTCTCTCGTTTTGATTCAACGACTAGCAGGGTGATCAAAAAAAAACGCGAAGAAATTACTTTTCGCCCTTCGAAATGTACATATATACAGATGACATTTAGCTACGCATTCGGATGCGCATAGAAATAGGATGTCATTCATCTCGATGCAAGTAGCTTTTGTCTATCTACAGTCGTTCTATCATCGGATGTACTCGAGAATTTTTTTATCAGCCGAGAGTATTGGCCTTCGATGAGAGACATTTGTTATTCGGCGAAATTTAACCTAACTGAGCTAAAATACCCGTGCAATACTGTTTTTTTTTGTTTGTTTGTTTTCAAGGTTAACGTTTATGCATGATTTATTCATGCGAGTACATGAATAGATTCGTATCATCGTTTTTGTTTGTATCGAATTCAGCGATGATTTTGACAAATGGTGCTATTTTCAGATCGATATAACGTATCTATCTTATTGGTTTTATTACTCAATAAAATAACTTGTTTTCCCTTTCTAATCGTCATGTTCTATATAGGCAAGTCAAATGTCAATCATTTTTCGAAATTTGTTTCTTTTTTTTATTAAACGCATATGCATATTATTGACTTTTAGTGTTCGTATGAGCCAATCGTCTTGGTTTGAAGAAAAAACTGCTACAGCTGGCCTTGTGGCCGGCTTCTTCGGAGGTAAATGATCGCTAAAAGCAAAGATGATTCGAAAAAGAAACGTATTTCTAGGTCTGGCATTGGGTTGGCTCTTTAGTTCGTCGGTATTTGTTAATAATAGTGTGAAAGTTGTTTCGAATACGTTGGATTTTGAAAGAGATGACAATGGAGAAGAACGAAAAGTGAGTCTGTTGAATTACGTATATAAAAAAAAACGTTGTTGAAATTTTTAGTTTGATCCAGGTTCGTACGATGCTGAAGGAGAATATAAAGTAAATAAAATGATAGTTTGGTTGTTTATATTAATTTTTTTATGAATATTTTAGCTCGTACTTGTAGTAAGAAATGATCTTCGATTAGCACAAGGTAAATTTAGATAAACATTGATCATTAGATTTGAATTCTCTTTTCTAGGAAAAGTTGCTGCACAAGTAAGTTCAATAGACAAAAAAAAATGGTTCATCGATTTGTAAATCAAACTATTCGCAGTGTTCTCATGCGACATTGGCGTGTTTTCAAAAAGCTTGCGAGAGAATACCTGATGCTGTTGACACATGGTTCTTTGGTGGACAAGCGAAAGTTGTTTGTCGATGTGATTCCGATGAAGATTTGTAAATTTAGATTTTCAAAGAAAAAGAAAACAATATTTTTGTAATTTCCTTTTGTTTTGACAGAGAACAGTTACGTCGTCAAGCAAAATTCAAAGGATTGACAACTTGTTTAGTTCGTGATGCTAGTAAGTTCGATGAATTGAATTCGAATATAGATCAAATTTCATTTGATCTTCATTCAGGTCGGACTAAAATCGGCTCAGGACTTCGAACAGTACTTGGTATTGGACCAGGTTAGTTTTCTTCTCTAATTTCGACAGAAAAAAAAACGCACTATCCTTTTTTCTTTTCTGTTATCCAGCACCTTCTCGATTAATTAACGAAATTACTCGACATTTAAAATTATATTAATTCCCAAAAATTTCTATTTTCATCAGCAATACAAAGCAAAAAGAAGTTTCGCCAATTGTTAGCTTTTCAATTATACATATTGGTGTTGTCTTTCATGTTGTTCTGCTTTTCAATTTTAAAATTGCATATATTTTCATTGTGTTTTGCCTACAATCAACGATCTGTGTTTTTTTCTTCTTCTTTAAATATCAATAAATCGATCTCTGATATTCGTCTATTTTAAAAACATAAATCAACATTCTAGATGAGTGATTCAACATCAACAACAAACGTTTCTGTCATTAGTAAACATCCTCAAGGAACGAATACGAATCATCTAGGAAAATATGTTAAACTTAATATTGGAAATTACTTTTTTCTAACAAGTTTCGATACATTAACGAAAGAAGATACAATGTTTAAAGCCATGTTCAGTGGTCGTATGGAAGTTGTTCAAGATAGTGAAGGTAAAATGAAAAGAACATTCAAAATTAAATCTTTTCTTATTTATTTATTTTTATTAGGTTGGGTTTTAATCGATCGTGATGGTAAACATTTCAATATTATATTAAATTATCTTCGTGATGGGACTGTAAATCTACCGGATTGTTTACAAACATTAAATGATCTATTACAAGAAGCCAAATTCTATTGTATTGAATCATTAATTGATTTAATCGAACAACAAATACGAATACGTGCAAGAAAAACAGTGGATTATACTGATCAGTGTTGTAAAGTGATTATGCTAACATCAGCTAAAGAATTGCCGAATATTGTTGCAACTGTACGCAAACCAATTGTAAAATTAGCTATTAATCGACATAATAATAAGTATTCTTATACCGCGTAAGTCAACAAAACGTAAACAAAGCAAATAGATCTATACGAATTTTAACTTTGTTGTAGATCATCGGATGAAATGCTAATGAAAAATATCGAACTATTCGATAAATTAAGTATTCGTTTACATAATCGAATATTATTTATAAAAGATGTAACGAGTAGTGAAGAGATTTGTTGTTGGAGTTTTTATGGTAATGGTCAAAAAATGGCTGAAGTTTGCTGTACATCAATTGTCTATGCTACTGAACGAAAACAGAATAAAGTACGATTTTGAAAGTGATTTTATGTATGTAATTTTTATTGTTGATTGAATAGGTCGAATTTTTCGAAGCTCGAATTTATGAAGAAACATTAAATGTTTTATTATGTGAGAATCGAAATGCACCGGTGGATGAAATAATTCGTGCGACAACGCCACGTTTTGCAGTAACCGATGATGATCTTGATGATGAACGAGCTACTACATCGAGTTCAGCATCAGCAACTAGTCGGCTGCCAAGAAAACGTTAAATCCATTCGATTTTTTTTTAATTTTTATTTTGTATTGCGTCTTGGTGTGCTTTTTCTTTTGTTTTGTTTTTAAATGAGTATACATAATATGAATATATTTTTCTTTTTCTAACTGTTGTATACTGTCAGTTAACTTTTATTTGTGTATTTTGTTTATTGAGTTTTGAAATAAAGAGTATTTTTTAATGTTTAAAGAAAACTGAATGAATGAATCTATTTTTTTTTTCTTTGCCTTTTATTTATCTTAAAACACAACAAAACATAAAATTTCTATTCATCTTTCTTTGCTTTCGACTTTCGTGTATCTTTATTCGAAGATTTTGTTGCTAAATCAACGGGTGTTTGCCATTGAACTGGATTGTTTCGATAGATTGACCACGGTGGTAACGTCAACTAGAATAAATAAATATTCAAAAATGAAAATAAAAAATAACAACCATCAATTTCAATGAAATCATACGAGAGCAGAAACAAAAACTCCGAAAAGAACACTGTAAATTGTCATGCTAAATTGTTGCATGATATAACCAGCAATAAAACCAATGACCTAATTTTAAATACCAAAAGAATAATATGATATTTTGTTTTTCTAAAATCAATATTCTTACGCCGAAGAAAATGATTATTATTTGAAAAAGTCTTTCAGCCATCTTTTGGCCGATAAAATCCTTTGAATGGAAACAGATTTTGATTTTATGCGATTGATTTTCGAGAGATTTTTACCATATGAGTTGCAAATGGCCATTCAATATCAATCATTTTTATTTTCGAATACGCTGTCTTCGTCTTCTACACTACACAATGCACAATAAATAGATGCGAGTCTCTCTTTCTCTCGATTGGTACTTGTCGAAATGATGCCGCCACTTTCTAACCGAAGATCATCGCTATGCTTATGGTTCGAGCCTCGACGAATCAGTCTCTCGATGATTCATCGTTAGAGAAAAAATCCTAGCAAAAATATGAAGAGAGGTTTATTTACATTTTGTACATCGGACTGTTTTGTTTTCTTCGCTTGACATGACAACATAGACAATGTGTGCAAGTAGTAGTACGAAACCGAAGTATATGGAAAAATATAATCGACAGAAATTAATCGGCTCAGGTGCTTTCGGACAAGCTTGGTTGGTTCAATCGAAAGCCGACGGACAACAATTAGTTATGAAAGAAATTAAAATTGCTAAAGTGAGAAAATCAAAAACGTTTTTGTTTTGTTTTTCTCTTCAAAACAATCGAATTTTCTCTAGATGACAAATAAAGAACGTGATGACGCACGAAAAGAAGTATTAAACATTTCCTTTGAAATATATGAAGACGAAAGAAATGTAAAATCTCATATTTTTAGGTCGATGTTCTAGCAAAAATGAAACATCCATATATTGTCTCTTATACCGAATCATTCGAAGGTAAATCGATGATTGTTTTCTCAAAGTAAAACCGATTTTGAATGTATATAGATTCAACAAGTCTATATATTATCATGGATTACTGTGATGGTGGTGATTTACATTCTCGTATAAAATCTCAACGTGGAATCTTATTTTCTGAAGATCAAATACTCGATTGGTTTGTTCAAATCACATTAGCACTTAAACATGTACATGATCGAAAGGTTCTTCATCGTGATATTAAATCTCAAGTAAAAAATCAATGAAGAATGCGAATGAGAACGATTGTTTTCTCTTCTAGAATGTATTTTTGACCAGTGATGGGTCTGCGAAATTAGGAGATTTCGGAATTTCGAAAGTTCTAAATACGTAATTTTTGCATTCAATGAAATCTTTATTTGTATTCGTGATTTTTCTTTTTCAAGTACATGTGAATTAGCTCGAACACAAATCGGTACACCGTACTATTTATCGCCTGAGATATGCCAACAAAAACCGTATAATAATAAATCAGATGTATGGAGTCTTGGTTGTGTTCTATATGAAATGACGACACTGAAACATGCGGTACGAAGAAAATAATTGCTTAGAATTATTTGAATGTGTGTTGTTGTTTAGTTCGATGCGGATAATATGAATGGTTTGATAATGAGAATCGTTCGGTAAGAAGAAAACTTTTGTGTGTTGTTACAAAAGAAAATATTGTGTTCTTTTCTGATATCAGCGGATCATTTAATCCCATTCCGACGAAATACAGTGGTGATTTACGAATTTTAATAGCTTCGATGTTTCGACGTGATCCACGGTATGATCGAAGAATTTTTTCTTGATCCAGAAATAACTATTTTAAACTAATCTAGTGAACGACCATCTATAAATTCAATTCTACGAAAACCATTTATCAGTCGACGAATTCCAAAATATTTACCCGAAGAAGTAAACACTTCAAGAAAACAAAAGTCGATTTCAATCACGTTCTTTTTTAGAAACATAAAGAAGAATTCAATGAGACTGTCGTACCTAGCGGCAGATCTTCTGTAGATACTGCAAATCCTCGCCCATTAATCATTCCAAAAGCTGTTGCATTGATTGCACCACCGATTTCATCCCGACCAAGTTCAGCAGCCCCAAGACAAACTCCACTAGAACCAACTAGAGCATCGGCAAGTCCGTCAATTCCAGCTAAACGACCTGTTTCAGCTGCACGTGCTATGAATCGGTATTTTATTTCCAAAAAAAAACAAATTTCAATAAAAGAAAATTTTCTTTCTTTCTCTCATTCAGAGCTTCAGTAGATAAAAAACCTGTCAAAGTCGTTCGTCAACCGAGTGCTTCAATTGATAAAGAAAATGATATAGAAAAACGTCGAAAAGAAATAGCTAGACAACGAGAAATACGTGAAAAACAAATTCAAGCCGAAGTAATTGAATTGAAACCGATCTTCGATTGATCAATGCTTGTTTTTTTGTTTGTCAAGGCTGACGATTTCGCTCGAAAACAACAAGATCTCCTTCAAAATCAACATAAAGCAGCGATACAACGAGATCGTGACCTCCGTCGAGCTAATATAAATCAATTCAATGGAAATCATCAACGTTCTACACCTGTATTTCTCCCTGTTAGTGAATAGAATTCATTTTCCTAGAATAATTCTTCTCGCTTTTGTTTTTCTAGCATAAAATCAATCCTGCAGCTATTCGACAAGCTGTACGTTTCATTTTCTCGAATTCTTTTTTTTTCCGAATTTAATCATTTCAGGTTGTTGTTACACCGAAATCAATCGTACCGAAAATTGATAGAAACTTTAAACCAACAGTTATCGAAAACAAGAACAACAATGGAGTGAAGAAAAGTAATTACCTACCTTTTCATCGAAATGAAATTTCATTGTATCCAAATTCTAGTTAATCAAATACAAAAACCGATCGCAAGCAATCGACCATCACCAAGGTTTAAAATTAAATATCTTAATTTTTGTTTCTATGATTGAATCTAGACCGAATATTGTTCGACCGATTGCAAACAAAAATAAACATCGAGTTCATTCGAATAAACCTTATAAACAAGATCGAAATCGTGCGGTTTTAATTCTATCTCGTAATCTCGAAGAAATACGAAAGAAAAATCTCATAAACAAACGAAATCCAATTCGAAAACCATTGATTAGCAAAGTGGAGTCGAAAAAAAAACTTCGAATTAAATATATTATTCGATTGTTTTAGAAACAAGTTCAACAAGTCTTAGACAAAATCGAACCAGTCGAGAAGAATCTCACCGAAGTTCTGAATAGTATTGGCATACATCCGATTAGGTATTTATATTTTTCTACGAATTTGAATTAAAAAAAAATTATTTTATTTTTCCAAGTCCGGAGAAAGAGAAGAATATAAAAGAAGCCTGGCAAGAAGAAAAACCACGATTACATCAACGACTTTCATGGGACGAACAACCACGTCTTGATTCGACTGTTTTCGAACAATTCACAACAATGAATGGTAAATTCGAATGTTATTTTCATTTTTTTTGTATCTTGTTCTTGTCTAGAATCTTCGAATTTCGTCAAAGAAACCGATTCACAACGCTCTCAATGGTCTTGTGCTCCACGTGGAACAGTTCTTAGCGTTCTCGAACGTGCTCGTGTTCAAGAACAATCTCTAACTAATGCCAGTAGTGGAAATGAATTCTCAGATATAACATTAGTGAATCTCGCTAAACGAATGGATCCTGAAAGTAAAAAGAATGAAACATTCAAGATCGATAATACGAATGAAACGATACCGAATGTTTCGAATAAACCGATTATATCGGATTTAGTTGTCGAAGATTTCGAACAAACCCTTAAAAGTCAAACATTAGTATTATCCGATGATTTCGATCTACTCGAAGGTTTAACAACCGGACATTTCGATGAAAAAAATAAACTCGTAGGAATTGAAAAAGACAAATCAAAACCTGAATTTAATTGTTTTCATTTAGCGTCTTCGAACTGTTTCAACACCTGATTTATATTCGATTTCGGATGAATCTGATGAAACAATGAATCATTCACTAAAATTTACTCGAAGTCTCTCGGATTTAAATCAAATCGAGTTCATTCCATTGACTAATTCAATTCCAACAAATTCTCAGCATTCCACAAGCGAACCAGATTTGAAATCTATCATCGACGACGATGAAGAAGATGTCTGGTGCAATCCAGAAGATGAAGATAATCTCAAACATTGCGTTGAAATTGATCACGAACGAATTGAACAATTGAAAATCCTATTAGGAAATCAACTATTCGATCAACTTCTTCGATTAGTTGAAGTAAGATTTTCTACGACGTGTGTTTATTTTCAATTTATTTACTTATTTATCTAGACAAATGAAACCGACATAGACAATTTAAAACAGTTCATACCTGAAGATAAACATGACATGATTAATTCCGAATTTATACTCTTTTTAACTGCGATAAATCAACGGACAATGAAGAAATAAATTGCAATAATTGTTCGTTTTTTTTTCTTTGTGATTTTTTTTTGTATATTTATCTTTTAATGTTCAACATTGCTTTTGCTTTACGAAAATTGATTTTTTGTCAAATTTCAGAAATAAAATCATGGTTAATTCTTTAATTAAATGGACAAGTTTTGTGTTAGTAATTGCATATTTATGCAAGTATTTAATGGATGCAGGAATGTTTCGACAAATTGAAACAAAAGGACTTGATCAATGTCGATTAGTTGTACCGTCCGATGGAAGTAATCGATTAATAAAGAAGAAAAATTCATGCTCAAAGTTCTTGTCTAGATGATCAAGCATTTGAAGATCTGGTTGTTGATTATGAGAAAGGAATTGCGTATGTTGTAGGTGACAATCGTCATTGGTGGTATTCGTTTACTGATATACATAAAATAGAGAGTAAACATGGAAGTATCTATGTATTTGATATTCAGACAGAAAATTTTCAACGAGTAAATTTAATCGATTATCCGTATGAACATTTTCATCCATTAGGAACGAATTTATTGAGAGGAAACAAACAGCGAGTGAGAATCGATTGAAATGAATCTACAAGAAATATAGATCATATTGGATTTAGTTATTAGCAACTAATTTTCGAACTGAAAATGGACAAATTTTAGGAACTGTTGAAATCTTTGAAATTGACTTGGAAAATCCAAAGCAAATCCATTGGAAAGAATCAGTTGTTAGTCCATTATTCACTGGTAATTTATTTTCAAATGAAAATACTATACATCCCCATTCTATCTATAGTACCTGATGATGTTTACGCTATTGATGAAAATACATTTTATGTGACCAACGTGTACCATTATCGAAAAGATCAATCAGCTATTTTGCATACTTTAGAAATACTTGCTAAACGTCCTTGGACAAATATTTTATTATGCAAAAAAACAAATCAATGGCAATGTTCTATTGTAAGTCGACAATTGGCTAAAAATCGTTTATTAATGATAGATTTGAATTAAGATGGATGATTCAATCATCCTGGCAAATGGAATAGCAGCTTCATTAGATCTTAAAACTCTATATGTTGCTGCAAGTTTAGAAAAACGAGTATTTATAGAATTTCAATTTCAATTTTCTTGTCAGAGAAACCAAATTTCTTTGGATTAGGTTCGTGTTTATGAACGTCATTCGGAAAATAATTCATTGACTTATCGAACAAGTTTATATGTTCCATTTCTATTAGATAATCTTATAGTTGACGAAAATGATCAACTGATTGTTGCTGGTCATCCAAAATCTCTACATTTCTTACTACATGTGAAGGATCCTCATAATAATCGAGCTCCAAGCGAAGTTGTAGTTTTCCGAAATCCAAAATCAAGTAGAATTTATTTTTCAAAGATTGTTCTTCTTTTCTCTATTTTCAAAATCATAGATTCAACATTTGATTCTCTTTTATTGACTAATGGCGAAAAACTATCAGCATCCACCGTTGGGGCAATCTATAAACAAAAACTTCTCGTTGGTGCTCTCTGTGACCCAGGAGTCTTAGTATGTGATAATTTGGTCTAAGCATCACCAATGGCCGACTTTTTATTTTGGTGATTATTATTCATTTTAAAACAAAGAAAAGATATGACTATTTCTTTTGTTTACTGTCCGCAGAGATAAGAAAATAACTATTATAACCTTGCCTAGTGTTTTTCTCTCGTTTTGAATATACAAAAAAAAACTATTTTGACGTGATGTCTTCGAAAAACACTCATCCTTCGCCACCTTCCGATGCAGCAGGATTTCAAATATTCGTTCGTGCTTCATATACAACAAAATATAATTTTGCCGTAGCTAATTACAACGCTGTATCAAACAGTCCAAAGGCATTTATGCGTGATGGTTTCATTTTTCTATATCGTTCAGTTGTCGCTGTTGCTTGGATTATTGCAACAGCTTTTGCTTTAATAGCTATCTTTGGCAATGCTTTTTTTGCTCTTACTGCTGTTTTATGCACTGCTTATATTCTATTGTCATGTTACAATCTATATGTATACTTTACTAATCGCAGTTTACTGAATACAACACGATTATTACGAGCAAAAATGGCTGGACCAAGTGGTCTCGATCACGAATGGGTATCGGTACCACTTGATTCGCGCAGTGCTAATGAAAGATTAGCTGCTTGCGAACCATCGGCACTGGATAATATTCGAAGAGAATATGGAGGAAAGAGTATAGGTGAAATCGAATGTCTTGTTTATACAAGTCGATATGCTGATATTTATCCAGCATTTCCGAAAGAACTTTGTCTACATTTTATTTGTTTTCTTGGAACACTTATTCTTGGATTTATAGTGTTAGCATTTCTTTAAATGAATTTTTTTTATTGGAAGACATTTTTTAGATTGCATGAATAAAAAGAAATCTAAGAAAAACAGTTTTAAAAGTTACGAGATTCTATCGTTATTTAGATATTAATGAGTAGAAAAAAAACCCAGGAAGATTAAAACCAAGCTGGAGATTTGCAATTCGAACAGAAACTTTGTCCAGATGGATTTCTGTTATTTACTGTTTTACATCCAACACACGTGAATGTTAACGAGGACGCTTGTCGATAGGCTTGAGAGTCAAGAGAATAAGGTTGTGTGGGATATCCATTAGTATTTTGACTGTAATTTCGATCAGTATGATCTCTAGTAGATCGCGTTTTAGGCGTTGCTGGAATTGTTTGATCTCGTTGAGGAGGTGCATATGCAGTCACGGATCGATTTACTTGTTGAGGCATAGACTGACTTGGCTGATAAGAATTTTTCAATGATGAATACGGTGGTGGTGGAGGTGAGGCAGATTTTTTCTTTGATACAACAGTAATTAATGAGTCCCATGGAATTGTTTTTGAAGTATTTGTATCGATATAAATTTTTTCATTGGAATTTTTGATTGTTTTACTTAAACTGTCTAATTGTTGTCGAATCTCATTTAAATCGGTTTCAACATATCCACCTGATTGTTGTCGTTGTTCTAAGTCTTTGGAAATTTCGTTAAGATCATATTGAGCTGCTTGACCTGACTCAGTAAGTAATCGCTGAGCATTTTCTCTCGCTCTTGTAGCTATTCGATCGATATTTGCATGCATTTCTTGTTGCCATCGAGTGATATCATTTAAACAAGATGATTTATCTGTTTGACCACCTGATAAATACATTTTCATTGATTGAATCAGTTCATTTCGACGATTAACAAGTTCATCGAGTTCCAGAGATAGTTCATATCGATGTTGATTAAAACATTGCGCACATAAATCTCGTTTACAGCCAATACATAAACTTATACTAGCTCGAGTTTTGCATATTGCACAAAATGATGTAGTTTTCAATGACATTTGATCTTAAATTAAAAATGATGACAAAAGAAAGTGAATGAATGAATGAATTTCGAATTTTGTTTTTGAAAATCAAGTATGACAAATCATATTACTCGTGTTTATTTTTTTTAAACATCAGTAGCTTGAGGAAGTAGATGATCGTGATCTATAGAAAGAAAATTTCTGTTCGTAGATGAATCATCATTCGAATTAGTAATTGATGTCGAGTCAATTATCGAATCAGGTGGAGAATAAGATTCTTCTAGTGAAAACGATGCGAGAACTGTTGGTCCGCAAATAGATGTTGTGCTACTTTTCAAACTCGATTGTCGATTTCTATAGTCGATATTGAAATGTTTCGTTCGAATAAATCTTCGAAAATGATTCCATAATTTATCTTGTGGTTCATCACTATCACCATCATCATGATATTCTTGAAGACTGAAACGATTTGTCGATGATTTCTTTTCAGAAATAACGTAGATCAATGAAGGCCAATCGATTTTCTTCGTTGCTGTTTGATTAATTCGAATTTTATCGTGAATAGTTTTCAGATTTAAATTTAACTGTTCTAATTGTTTTCTGACTTGAGTTATATCATTATCAAGATAGTTGCCTTCTTGTTGTCGTTGTTCCATGTCGAACGCAAGTTGATCAAGACGTCGACGAATATCCGATAGATTTTTATTCATTATATCATTGACAGTTGTTCGTGCTTTCGATGCCAATTCACGAATTCGTTGTGTAGCTTCGATTTCCCATTGATCAATTTCAATTAAACTCGAACAATCAGTTTGCGTTTGCCATGACAATTGAACATTGTCAAATGATTGTTTGAATTCTTTTTGCATGCCAATTAAAAGATCAAATTGACTGGCAAGCTCATCATGATGTTTACTCATACACGGTAAACAGTATAAACGTTGACATCCTTCACAACGTGCATTACCTTTTCGTTCATTGCACCAAGTGAATATTCAAAAAAGATGACTGTCTTACCGAACATGTTCTTATCTCGTATCAGACAAAAAGAAATAAAACGACATCCTACAACGATAAAACCTACGTGCATTTCATACTTATCAAAAGTCAAGAATAAACGGGAGAGAAAAAAAAATATCTAAAAGAAACGAATCATCGATCGATTCTTTTAATTCGTTTATCTGTTTAGAATAGTCGCTGAACTGACAATAATCATCAATATACAATAAGCAGAACATGTACTAAGTTTATATGCAAGCAGCAATAGCTTTACATACCCCACGCTACGTAAAAATGAATTAATAGCAGTAAAGCAGCTGAGTATTATTATTATTAAATTTATTTTTGTATTGGTTACATGCGAAAGACTTTTCAAAAATTTAAAAAAAACGGTTTTATCAGTTTTTAATGCATATTTGAAATTCATCGATTGGAGTATGATTAATGATGCGAAATTGATCTATAATTGAACAATAAAATAAAATATTTTATTTTATCATTATTATTATTATTTTCTCTCCTAGTAATCTTTTCGTCTCATCGATTCAAACAAAAAAAAAGAAAACTACTACAAAAAACAAACAAACAGAAAGAAAAAAAGCAGTAACAAAAATAAGACACAAAGGAAACAATTGAGTTAAGCGTATTTTATTCGTCGATATACTCGTTAAACAGAAAAGATTTTCATCACAAACATAAAAACAAGAAACAAAAAGAAAACTTATGTAGAACAAGATGCTAATGATTTAATTCACAGATCGATTCTATCCATTTAGTGTTTTTTTTTATCACATATTTCAAATGATCACTAACTTGACTGTTCAATTTATCTATTGTAACTTTAAAATCTATGGAATATGTAGATAAGTTCCACATTTTAAACAAGGATATGTTCTGTTTGGTTCAACAGTATTTATCAGATTCATATTTTTACAATGAGGACAGGCTGTTTTAACTGGTCCTCGGATTCTTGCTGGCATTGAATTTGATGAAATAAAATCCGATGTTGGATAGGTCTGTAAATTATACGCTGGTGGTGCCCGTCGAATAGTAATATGGCGTGTAGAAGGATTCTTTTTATAATCACATTGTTGACATAAACCAGTTGAATATACATCATGAAAATTATGTTTACAAACAATACATGGACGAATACGATCTGTTGACTGATCAAAATCAATTAAATTCGGCAGCATTGGATCATGTTTTGCTCGTTGAATAGGAATTTGGGTAGCCCTTTGTTGTTGTTGCACTAAAACAAAAACATATGTTGATAAGATAAATCATAAATCAATTTCGATTAGTTGTTGTTGTTTTTATTAGTGTGCTAAATCAGAAGATTTTAAAATTCACTACATGTGTTTTATTTTTGTTGGTACGAAGGCGAAATTTGCGAAAGAAAGAAAGAAAAGAGCAAAGAACAACTCAAATGTATGAGTAAAATCACGCAATTAATGTCTCACTTTAGTTATTTATTTATTTTTCATCTCCTGATTTATTTACAATAGAGAACATATCGAACTTTGAGAAGATTCGTCTATAAAAATTAAATTCAAAACAACCGAGATGAGAATAGTAATCAGATATAGATATATCTAAATAATATGTATAGATTTCTAACAACTACTTTAAAGAATTTATATAGATATTATATACGTATTTATGTGTGTACGGAAAACAATTGTTTCAATCCAAGCTAAGCAATAAGCAGCAGTAATATCAGGCAATCTACGATTTTGTAGAATAGGTGTAGCAAGAAAGAAAAGATGTTGACAGAAATTGATTTTTTTTTGAAAAAATCAACGGCTGATAGAAAAAGGCTATCACCCATTCTTACATCAATCATTAACACCTCTGGGTCGTAAACACGCCAGAGCCACTAGAAGATAAAAAATCTTGTCAAATTTAAATCTGTAGCGAATCAATTCGAATAGTCAATGAAAACGAAACAAGAAATCGGCAAAAAAGAACAAGAAAACCACGATATTGTGGTATTGAAGAAGAATGCTGATCGAATTTAAACTATGAATTCAATAATTTACCTTGTTTGATTTTCGAATCCGATCCTCGAGGATTCATATTATTATTATTATTATATCCAACTAATTTTCCGTTGTGATTTGGATCATCAACACTTGCATCCCAAATACTAATAGCTGCCGTTTGTTGTTTAGGCGTATGTATCGAATTATCATTGACATTCGAATATAAATGAACTGGTTGTGTAGTATTTTGTGGTTTTGGTAGATTTGCATAGTGATTACTATTGTGATTAGGTAAGAAAGTATTGCCACCGTTGACAGCTTCATCATAAGATGGTCGCCGTTCGCTAATTGCAGGTTTTCGTGGTGATACTTGTGAATATGGTGGTGGTGGAGGTGATGAAGTCTCATGTTTAATGACTGTTCGTTGTGGAGATTCTGTACGAGATTGATTTTGATAATAATACGTTTGTTCTTCAGCTACTGCTTCTTGTTCTTTTAATTTTCGTTTTTGTATTTCAAAAAAATCTTTCAAATAATCGAAAAATAAAAGAAAAAAATCATCGTCGATTTCCGAACGTTTGCCGCCTAATTCAGCACATGTAATTGATATTCCCGGTGAATTAGTTTCAGGATAAAATATTAATTTTTTAATATTTAAAAAGCCAGTCAATAATCGTTGTGATTCGTCCGATGAAATATCTTTGCCAAGAAATCGAATAGGTAATAAGATGTTTTTTTTCGCATGTTCAGCCGATTGATACAAAGGAAGATAGTTGCTCGATGGTGAATGTGATTGACCATCATTGGTTTGCAAGGGACAAAAATGTGATTGATCATAAGCGAGAACAATTGGTTTTTTAACGAGATTCTTCGATAAAGAAAGTGTTGGCAAATAAATGCCGTAGAGATCATTGACAGAGATTGCTTCACCATGTTTATTACGAACAACATCTTCCGAAAGAATAATTATCGGCCGTGAGAGCATATTCGAAATGGAAAATATATGTACACTTTCGAGAAACTCTAAATTCGATGTCGTTCGACCATCATCGGAATTTTCATAACGAACCAAATCACATAACTCATTCCATTCCTAGAACAAAAACACAACATATTCATAGTTTCAAGTTCATTGACGATTTTTACACTATTGAGTTTAGCTTCTTCCGATTGAATGCCATACATTTTATCTGTTTTTAGTCGTTCAACCATCCAATTCGATTTTAAAACAACATTATTCGTACTCATAAAAGCACGTAGACGATCACGTAGATTCAAATCAAAATCGTGAGTGCCAACCATTGAAATCAGAACAGCATGTAATAGACAATTACCATTGCCTGATGTTCGTACTGGATAGAGACATTTTAGTGATGGCATCCAATTAATCACACCGGCGTCAGTTATTGTTTTCGACATCGTACGATCGATTAAATATTTTGGATAATCATTCGTTGAATTTTCGAAAAATTCACGTGGTAAAACGCTTGTACATTGTGTAATTTGTTCGATATGCTCGACTAAGATTCGATTTATGAAATTGATTATGCTATCAGCACGAATTTTGAATTTTTCAGGTATTGGCAAATAATCATTGTTCGATGATGATGCCGATGAACTAGTTTTAGCTTTTGGTCCACTTGTATAATTTTGAAATGAATTGAAATAATGTGGATAAATCGTATCCGATTGTTTTCGAGTTCGATTGCTATTTGTTCCTGTTCCGTTGGTTGTTATGTCGGACATGGGTCTGTTGTTTATCTACAAGACGTGAAGGACTCGTAATTTTAAATTAGAAAAACAAAAAGTACATTCAAACAAATGTCAAATTAACGCATGACCGGAAAAAAGTCCTGATTTTTTTCTCTTTTCAGCTCAGTTGTATCTCTAATTAAGATAAAAAGAAGGGACGTGTGTTTTTTTTTCTTCATGAGTATTTTTATCTTTGCTAACTAATTCATGCATATTATTCGAAGTTTTGCGTCGAGATGATGAATTACTAAGTGGTATTGCGGACGTAGATACAACTTTATGATTTTCAAATAGAAAAACAAAAACAAAATGCTGTTCTGTTTGGTTTCTTAGAGATCGATAAAATGTATGCATATAGATGAAAATTTTGAAGCAAAATTGAAAAGCAATAGGAAAACAAACAAGTAACAAGCATCATTTGAAAAAAAAACAAGAAGAGAATGAAAATAAACATAGTAATAACAAATCCGACAGATGGCAGTTCAATCCGTGAAGAGAAAAGTTTCCTTTTAAAAAAAAAATTTATTATGTTCGACGGATATGTGACGTAAATCGAGGAGTTGGAGATGGAATTGACTTCATGGTTGTTCGATAGTTTGACACAGTTCCTTTCTCAGTGAAATTAGAATTATTTTGTGGTGTTAATGTTGGAAATTTTTTTGGTGAATAGAATGATGTTGTCTGAAATTGATTTTGAGTTTTTTTTGTATTTGACAAAAATTTTGAACTTACTTTTGACATTCGACGATTTTCTTCAATTGAACTAACTAAATTCGAAGATTGTCTCGGTTGAACTTGAGGAAAAACGGCCCGTTTATTATTATTCGAGTTCGGATTCTCAAACGATAGACTAGATTGCGATGTTGGACTCGGCGATTGTAATGAATAGTTAATCATATTAAAATAATGTTCATCATTTGAAGATGATTGATAAATACGTTTTTCTCGTTCTTCTAAATGCTTTTGTTGAAGAGCAAATAACGAGAGAATTTCAGGACAATTTCGATTCGAATAATAATCAGCTGATTGTCGATAGAGTTCCATCGATGTTTTCTTTTTAACCATAGCGATAGTCGGATGCCGATAGGTTAGTCTATCTTGTGAATGTCCGCGTACAATAGCTTTATCATCAGTCATTCTCTGCAGTTGTCAAAAGAAGAAAACGAGACGAACTAAAGTCTTCCGACTGTTAAATATAAATGAAATTGAAATGAAAGACCGAGAGAAGGAATGAAGAAAAAAGTGAGAAAATAATAATAAGAAGAAGAAAAAATAGAAAAAAGTGTTTCCGACAACGTACACCGTTTGAAAAGCTCATTATTATATCAACAGGGAAAATAACTAATGTTACAGTTGCGATGCAGGTTATCAATTATTTGTAGACAGAAACTTATCATCAGTTTTGATAAATATATGGAAGAGAAAATTAATTATTTATTACTAGGCTTTTTTTTTGTTCTTTTCATTTTTTTTCCTTTTAATTTCATGTATATATTTCTGTTTATCAACAACGTCTAGCAATAAACGAATTGACTGAATACAACAACGAATTCGAAGAAGAAACAGAGGTTTTTATGAAAGAAAAAAGAAAAAAAACATATGTAGTTTTTAAGCATGTTGATATCTATTAGTGGATGGACGATGGGTTTTTATTCTAAATCTGGTTCAGTGATGACTGCACTTGGATTACCAGATCCAAATGAACTTGGACCATGTAGGGACTAGAATGACAAAAATAGTTTTCAATCATTATAAAAATTTTACAAAAAAAAACTACCTGAGCGATACGTGGCAAACGCATGATTATTTCCTGGAATAGTTCAGGCGGTAATGTTTGTTGAAATAGTGACATTAAACTTTGAGGTTGATCACAAACAGCTACAGCTTTTGCTAGATGATCGACACCGTTATCAACATCACCTGTCGAAGAGAAAGAAAAAGCGAGTTCAGACGATTATAAAAAAAAGCAAAATAATCGTCTCATACCTCGTGATAAACAATCTTCGCCTAGTTGTATTTGTTCGAGAAAGAAACGACGCATTTCATCCGGATTATTGGTATCAATCTTATGTTAATAATCCGATTAGTCATTTTGACAAGAAGAAAAGTTTTCCTTACTTCACTACGTATATCACCGCCAGCTGGACGTTGTTTTTGTTTTTGTCGTTCTTGAAATTGAAAGATTCATTTCTAACGAACAAACAAAAATAAAAAAGAACAACATGACGTACTAGCTTTTAGTTTTTGATGAAAATCTGGTGCACTTCGTCGTTTACGATCGAAATATACGCAGTAGCCAACAAAACTAACGCCGAGACCAAGTGCGGCGACTAGAGGCCAAAATGATTTGCTACTGGTATTCATCTACAATGAACTATTGCAATGAGTCATATCTGAAATCTGACCAAAGATTTCACAATAACTTCGATTTTACTATAATTTCACTTTACAATGAATGATTCACTACCATACGACACGTTGTCCAGGTGAAATAACGTAGTCTGAGTCATGCGTTTTACTTTTTTCTTCTTCTTCTTCTTCTTCTCTGTTCACTATAATGCCGACGTGTCCCATACAACGTGGCATAGGTTAACAAATTTCAATACATAAATAGTGATGGTTTAGCAAATTTTCGTATCGACAATTTTTTCTTCGAATAAAACAAAATATGGGTCTTTTTCTCAGTCGTTTATATGATGTCTTCTCGACATTTACTGCGGATAAACCAGCTCGAATTTTAATGCTCGGTCTCGATGCTGCTGGTAAAACAACAATCTTATACAAAGTCAAACTCAACGAAAATCTTCAAACGATTCCTACGATCGGTATGTATTTATTTAAAACCAACAAAACACACTGAACTAATCAATCATTTCTAGGTTTCAATGTCGAACAAGTTAGTCCATGTCGTGGTGTTTCATTTACTGTTTGGGATGTATGTATTTCAATGAATTTCATTATCAAAAAAACATTATTTCGTATGATCTAGGTTGGTGGTCAAGAAAAAATCCGTCGTCTCTGGCAACACTACTATCAAAATGCTGATGGTCTTATTTTCGTTATTGATAGCAGTGATACTGATCGAATCGATGAAGCTCGTGAAGAACTCTATGGTATTCTTTCGTCACCTGACATGTCCCGTGTGCCGATAGTTGTCATTGCGAATAAACAAGATTTACCTCGTAAACCGATTTCAAACTAATTTCTTAATATACTCATTGCTCGTTTTTTTTCTAATTAGATGCAATGAAACCGTCGGATATCATACAAAAATTAGGCCTTAACGAGCTCGGTGGTAAACACAAATGGTTTGTTCAATCGGCATGTGCAGTTACCGGTGATGGTTTAATCGAATCGATGTTAGAAATGTCAAATCTTGTCAAACAATGTCGAAAAGAAAATAATTACTAAATAATCAAAATCTGTAAATACAAAACAAGCAAATTTCTTAGTTTGAAATAAAACACAGAGACTATTTTTGTATTGGAATATATAGATTTTTTTTTGTTTTCGATTTCAAAGAAAAGCAGACGAAACAATTAAACAAAAAACAAGAACAGTTAAAACATATCTCCCCGCATAGAGCTAAATAAAATAAATCCACGGAATAATTTTCTATTTCTCAAATGAAAAGTCACTGTGCTGCATTTTGGCTTGAAGAAAGAAAGAGAAAAACGACGAGAAATCAGATCAATATAAACTTGTTGATTCTTCATTATTATTTGCATTAAATCGAACAGGAAACATCAATGCTTTGGCACTCATAAAATTGAAATTCGGCAGACTATCAATGATACGTTTAGCATCATCGTTTAAAGTTGTCGTCGAATTCGGACTGAGGTCAGTTGTTTTAATAGGAATTGATGAACGTTGGGATGAAATAATTGGACTCTCATTTGTAATTTGTTCGGATTCATTTGGAGATTTCGTTGTTGTTGTTGTTGGAACATAGAAATCCAAATCCAATGTTTTATTCGCATCGAAACCTTCGAGAAACAAAAGGCAAACAAAAATGAGTTTTCTCTTTCAAAACACATTGTCAAATCAATTTCCGTTGCCTAGATGTATATTTTTTTTGTTTTGTTAGTAATCACATGCAAGATCATTCGATGATTTTAACATAATATCGCGTGCGTCGCTAACTTACCTATCTCCTCATTCTTACTCATATTCGACGACAATGATGAACTATCATTATCTACATATAGGGATAATTTTGTTGTGAATATTAGCTAATTTCTTTGATGACGAGTTGAATTCGAAAGAAATTCGAATGTTTACCTGCGAGTGGATTTTGTAGACCACTTTTTTTCCAATCAAAATGAGGACGATTAGTATCTGAAGATGCCTAAATGAAAATGAAGATGGTCTCTATGTTACGCAGTTTGTTCTTTTTTTTATTGATTCGATAATTTACTTTAGTTTCTTCGGAGAGATTTTCGAGTTCATTTGTAGAAGAAACATTCGGTTTGACTTTTTCAGGTTGTAGGATTTCAGGAGTATTTTTAGTCTAATTAAGAATGAAATTGATTAATGTTTTGAGATTGAGAGACAATAATGAATAACATACACGTAATCGTTCACTGACACTAAGTGCTTGGTGAAAGAGTTTTTCTGTGTTCGATTTTCGCCATTGAAACTGAATGCCTGTAGGATCATTTGATAGATTCGATAAAATCTTCCATAGACTAAATTATTTCATAGGATACAGTTAGTTTTTCAGAGAGAAATAACAAATCAAAGATTTACGAGAGACTAGATTCAAGATAAGATATTTGCTTGGTTGGATGTTTATAAGTAGTAAAGTAAGGTAATTCGGTTGTTAGGAAAGCATCATCTGCTGTTGAGGGTGATGTTGATTCAACTGGAAAGCAAGTTGATATTAACGATTCAATCTGTTCGAAACTTAATGCATTCTAAAGTACATTGTTTTATTTTTAAATAATAAAAATAAATATTCATTAAGAAATTTACTGTTGGCGTAGAAGATGTCTGAGATTGTGGTGGTGCAGTTTGAACTTCACTGAATTCACCAAAATCGTCGTCTTCTTCCTGAATTTGTGCAGATTCCGATTCGACAATTTCAGTAGTTGTTTGAATTTCGCTGAATTCACCAAAATCATCGTCTTCTGCCTGAATTTCTGCAGGTTCTGATTCGAAAATTTCAGTAGTTGTTGGAATTTCATTAAAATCTCCAAAATCATCATCATTATTATTTTCCTTTTCTTGTGATGGCACAGAAGTAGTAACAACTGGAATTTCATTAGTTGTTTGAGCAAATGAAATTGAACTTGACTCGAAATCAGCCCAATTATTATTATTCTCTTCATTTGCAAATGGAGTCTGAAAAGTAAAGAACAAAAATCAATCGAATTCATATTTCAACTTGAAATCGATTTACTTCTAAAACTTCATCAGTTTTATTTCCAATTGAAGCAAAATTAGCCCAACCATCATCATTCTCCTTCTCTTCAACAACTATGACATCTTCTTTATTTTCCACATTTGTTTCAATTTGCTCGTTATCTTGTTCAACTTGTGCTATATCAGTATCATTATTATCGTCAACTGATTTCCAATCATCATTACTATTATTCAAAACATCCGCTACTGCTGTTGGAGGTGTTGATGCTTGTAAATAATCATCATTGGACATCGTTGGAACGAAATCATTGTCATCAACATCATCGTCAAATGGCGGCGGTGATGTATCGTGAACAGGCGGTACCACTACAGACTGGCTCATAACATCTGAAGAAAAAGAAAAGCAAACGATTGATTGAATTCGATTATGAACAATATTTTTTGTCTGTTTGATTTTGTTTTGGTTTATTTTGTTTTTACATTCCGATACGAATAACAACACACACAAAAAGAGAGAAAAAAGATAATTGTTCAGCTAGAATATTTACGTATCCTTCGCTCCTTTGCTACTTAATACAATATAAGGTTGTTGTAATTGAATTTGTTTTTCTTTCAAACGACTGCATGTTTGCAGCGGCGTATCGATACTCGACATTTTCTTCATGCTTTCTTCTTCGGCTTGTTTTTTGGCTCGTTTCTCTGTCTTCTTCTTACCACTACCTTTACCATGAAAACGATGCGAAAGAAAACGGAACGCTTCTTTTTCGTTCATACGTCGACCGGTTTCATCGACATATTCAAGTTTAACATCAGGACGATAGTGCTCTTTTTCTTTAAATTCACTCAATGGACCCGTTGTAGAACGATCACGTCGAGCATGTTTATCATCGATTTCACTAGAGAGAGAGAAAATAAAATACATGTCAACCGAATTCAAAACGAAGATCGTTTTTTAAAACTTACTAATTATTTTTCTCTTCGACTGTATAATTTTTAGCTGATAATTCACTAACAAAACGAGCATTTTGTCGATTTTTTTCTTGTGCAATGTAACCTTTTTGTAGTGCAAGTTGAAGTGCACTGCCCAAGCCTCGATCAAGTGTCGGTTCATCGGATAAAATAGCTTCTTCAAGATGAAATGGTTTTGTATTAACATCCTCAGCTGGCGTATCGTCCATAGCATCGTCATCAAGATCTTCATTTCCAAGTGCATGTTGTAATAATTCATCATCGGGATCCAATGCTGCATCTGTTCGACTCTTCGAGGACTTTTTACTCGTATGAACATTGGCTCGATTGCGTTGTTTCGATGCTCGTAATTTCGCAATTTTAACCGTTGAATCAAGTGTATTTCCACCGACATTACGACAAAATTCTGACATTGTATCGAGAACAAGACTTTTATCATCGGGTGGAGCTGATTCAGTTGGAAGAATGATACCGGTTTCCATGGGTTCAGATTTGATTTCAACTTTTAATCGTCGATCACGTTCTTCAACGAATTCTTGCACAACCTACGTATATTTTTACATAGAGTTTCTTGTGTAATAACGATGAAATTCTTACTTTTTCTGCCGTATTATTCTCTTTCTTTGTTTTGAGTCTCATCGTACGATTGACAACAGCTTGTAATTCATCAAAAGCATCGTCTTGAACCGTGAAATTCGAGAGATCTTCATCAGGACCCTCATCTGAAAAAGAAAAATAAATAACTAAAAAACAAACATCAAAATAAAGTCATTTACCATCATCATCAGCGGTTGTTGTTGTAATTAGTTCTCGTTTGATTTTATCAAGCGATGGACCAGTTGGTTTTTCTCTACAAATGAAAACATATTTTTGTTTTTGAATAGAAAACAAAATCAAACTTACTTCGATGCTGAAGAAATAGCAGTTGGTCGTCGGACTTCTGCCGGTCGTAAAAAGACGGAGGTTGTCGTAGATTCTCGACTATCGGTACTATCCATTGGTAATAGGTCGTCAGCCTTTAACATTTTGCGTGTTCGAAGTTTTTTCTTAGTTACCTTTTTTGGTTTTTTGAATTGTTCCTTGAAAAAAAAACAGAAAATATATTCAATTCGTTGAAATCAAACGAAACTCTTCGATTTTTACCATTTCTTCGGCTGTATAAAATTCGCTCGCAACTTTCGCTGTTGGTACGGTTAAACTTTGCATTCGTGCTCGAACTTCTTGTTTCATATTATCGATAACTTTTTCATCTGACATATCATAAGAACCGTTGGACTCTTAAAAAGAAAACGAAATGAATCAATCAGTGAATTTGAAATTCTTTGATTAATTTTACCAAGTCGAAATGATGATTTCTTTCTTTCATCATATTGTTCAAGTAATCGATTTGGATTGAACTAGAGAAAGAAAAAACGAGAGAGAAAGTCGTTTGTTTTTCGATGCTCAAAGAAAACAAACCATTCCAAATTGATCTGCCGATTCATCTTCATCGTTATATGCTCGATAGCCAGGTGTTTTCTTTTTGCTTAAATCAGCACGTTCTTTAGCTAATTCATTGTCGGCTATGTTGACATTCATTAAAACATCTTCATCATCATCATCGTTGTCGTCATTTTGTAGAATTTTTCTATCTTTTAAAGTTAAGATAACTTGTTGGCCTTCTTTGAATTCTTCAATTGAATGTTGAACACGAAGACCCGAGAGATCATTTGATGTGTATTTCTATGAAAAATAAAACGATAAAATAGATATTTGAAATAAATCGTTTGTTTGGAAATATACTTTTTGTTTTTGTTGTTGTTTTTCTTGATGAATGAGATTATTGACACCGAATTCTTCGTCCATTTCCTCTAATAATTTAGCCTAAAGAAAAAAAATCATCGTTGTTTTGTTTTTTTATTGGAAAATGAACAACGTACACGTGCTGCAGCTTTACGTTTTTCTTCGTCGAGTTTACGACTTTTTTCAATCCATGATGTTGTTGAATCGCTCGATTCCGATGCGATCGTTGGCGTTTCAAGAAATTTGCTTTGTAAACTTCGTGCTTCTTTTCTTTCGGCAAGTTTACGTTTGAGTTCTTCAGTTCGTTTTTTCTCAGTTAAATTCTCCGGTGGTTGATGAACAAAATTTTCATCACTATTCATACTTTTCGTTGTTCCATCTTGATCAGTTCCTGAATTATCGTCGAGTGTTAATGGTTTAAGACCCAATTGCGCACGTAATTTATTGGTTTCGTCGATTGATAATGATAAACGTTCGGCACCTTCGTGTCCAGTAGCCGAAGTATCATTGGATTTCGATGGCGATGACGAACGAGAACGATCGTCATCATCATCCGATGGTGAACGACGATCACGTTCACGATTTCGTACTTTCTCAACACGATCATGATCACTTCGATGTTTATCTAAATGAACAGAAAATTGATTGAGTCGATCAGTTCGAGTCGAATACATACGTGGTTTGGAATTTTTCTCTTTCTTCGAGTTTGAAACCATAATTTCAAATGATATTCTGTTGTATTAAGTAAAACTACAGATGAAGATAGAACAAGCTACTATTATTTCGTCAATACAAAATACCATAGAATCATAACAAGTAGACAAACTGCCTCTAAGAGGAATCATGGCGCTAATAAGTCACATTCGATAGTGCTCATTGCTGACATCTATCAGAAAATCCTGACGTAGATCTTTTTTTGTAATTAAGAGGTAATAACATGTATCGATGAAGATTTCAGACTAATATTCAAATCGAATTCATTGCCTTGAAAAAGGCTATTATAAATAAGTTATAGAATCATGCTCCCTTGAACTTTTAACAAATGGTTTACGGAACACTCGTCTACCATCTGTTTAATAGAAAACATAATGTGATGTTGCTTTTCATTATTTAAAGTCAGTAAATTTAACGAAGTTTTCGAGATAATCAGCTGTGAACATTAAGTCTTTTGTACATAAATATCACAAACATGAATCTGAAGTTGACCAACTTAAATTGTGATATAGAAATTTCAAAATTAATTTCGTAACCTAAAGTAAGCAGTTTTATTTTACGTTGTTTGTTATATTTATTAAATGTTTCTCGATAATGATGACGCATTTAGATAACTAAAAAATGACGTTAGTGTTTCTTTAATATTGTATTGAAATCGATTTGGTGAATTATGGAAGAACTACATTTAATACTGAAAATAACATTTTCTTTTTTTATTAGTTACAGATTAACTAGTAAAGCTTCGCATAACAATCATTTATTGGCTGTTTCCTGGCAATAGTTTTATTTTCGACGAATTTCCAACTCTGACGCGACTTTTGTTTATATTGAGTGCACTGATATTTACATAATTACAGAGAAATTCTTATTTATTTAAGCGTATCATTGAAAAACCTGGAGCGGTAACAGTATTATTGACGTAAGAGGAGAAAAAAGTTTATTTCAACATTGAAAACATTTACGAATATTTAATTAGTTTCCTCTTGAAAAATCTTCTTCTTAACAAGGATAAATTCCAATAGTAATAAGAAGACATGATTTCTCACATAACAAATCATTGAAGCATTCTGACATATTTATCAATATTGTTCTACTGTTTCACTAGTAGACTAGTGTTTCAGTGTTTATTTAAGCATCATGATTCTATTTTATTGTTATCGATAGTCTCGATTACTTGATTTTATTGTCGGTATTTGACATTTTCTATGATTTAACGATTGTTTTACATGAGAGTATTTTACTTTTCAACTGAATAATTAATGAACATGTGTACCTGGTCAATTTATCTGATAGCATTGAACATCCGTTTTACTTAGTATTCTGAAAGATCCTCTGTATGTGGGAGAAATATATTTACTTATAATCTAAGGTTATTTTTATATTCGAATATTTAATAAAATAAGCACAGATTTACTTGTTTGGTTTATAAATATTTTATGATTTCAAAAGAACAGATAAACTTTTGTCTGTGAAAATTTCAAAGAAATCATTTTACTTATGCATAATTACTAAATATGTCTTTTCACGTTAAACTCTTCGGATTAGCATGAACTTTTTCATGACAAAAATGAATAATAACCTAAATGTAAAAACTTAAAATTTTATGAAAACATGCTCTAATTCTTTCTAATTTTCTTTTCAAGTGCTAATTAAATACGAAGCAATTAATCGGGTATATTAATTGGTATTCTTTTTTTTAATAATTATTGAAAGAAGTCTCTTATACTCTCAAGTAAACGGAACTTCACTATATTTCTTAACTAATAATAAGAAGTCATCGTTTTTAGGATATTTCATATATCAAAAAAAATTCTTATTAACTTAAAAGTTTTCACGTCGATATTATTTTTTTCCCATTCGATACGTCTTTGCGTATACGTATACCGGCACTTATGTTAATATAGTCACGCTGTATAGTTATTCTTTTAGCAATATTATAAAATAAATCGTCCGTGAAAAAAATAATAAAAACTGGTAGGCTGAAAGAGAGTAAAACGTAGAAAAGAATTTTCTTCTCTTTTTCCAGACTGTTAAGCAATATAATGTATCTATCAGCAATGAAAATGAGAGAGATATACAAGGAACTAGCGTATTCTCTCTCTCTCTTTCTTCTATTTTTTTTCTCTACTTTTTTTTTAAATACGACAAACATAACAATGTAGGTGGAAGACTGTATTTAAAACATCTCGTTTTTATTAATTACATTGCATTTTTCTGCTTTCATTGGTATTCATCTGAAACTACAATGATTTTCTTCGTTATTTTCTAGATAATTATTTTCAACAGCAACCAACAAAAAGGCAAAACTATGTTCTCCGCAATGCAACTACTTTCTTTCTTATCGATAATTTTAGGTATAATTTCAAATGAAATCCTAATCTTCTTAGTTTTCTTTTCGTTTTCAGTTATCTTTACTATTAATTACACGCATGCAGTACCAATAAGTTCAATTGAATCCGAAGAAAGCAATATACCATTCGACGAACAAATTAACTATGTCGATGATGAAACTAGTTTATACAAACGAAAATTACCCGTCGAAGGTATTCTTATTGGTCGACGATCGTTTCCAAATCAAGGTATTATGCTTGGCCGACGAGATTATCCAACTGAAGGCATTCTACTTGGTAAGCGCGAATATCCATCTCATGGAGCTATGTTGGGACGACGTAATTTTCGTTTCTTTGTACCAAAAACAATGGCATGAGTTCAAACAAGCCATCATCAATTGAATGCTCTTTTTTTTTCTCTTCGTTTGTAATACAAATTCGTTTTAAATTGTTTGTTTTTTGCTTTCTCTTTCGAATATCATCTTTTTCAAAATGGCGAGAACAAATCATCATCAATAATAATAATAAATAACACCAGCAGCAACAGACAGAATCAAATCAATATACTAATTATTTTCTTTTGCTTTTTTTTTCTCTCATTGATTCCATGATAATAAACACTCGCAAAATTAACAATCCAAGAAAAAAAAAGAACACAAAAGACATAGACAAAGAAATGAAGTACAAATGAGACTAATAGCAACAAAAGGATAAATAAATGTTTCGTTTTGCTATATTATAGAGAACGTTTTGTCGAAATAGAGATATTCTCGAAAGAGGTTTTTTGTAAAATTTAATTTAGCTGTGTTTTATTCGAATAAAATGAGAACGAAATAGGATCGAATAGAGAAAAGAAAGCATTTGTTTGTTTTACAATAGAAAAAAAAACGAAGAAAATTTCAATACACACGAGTAGATCGTTTTATGAACCTTCTTGACCGAATTCTTCGGTGAATTTCTTTTGTAATAAAAGATCTTTTTCTCCAACAGTTGGCTTTTGCGTTGCTAATGCCGCTAACATATCGGACTAAAATTCAATCGAAATCGAATAATTTGCTTTTTTTCGAATTTTTATTTCAACAAACCATCGACACTGGTGGCTCGCATAATTCATCAGACTTCAATGAATCTAATGTACGTGCTACAGCATCTGGATCGCCTGGTGAACAAGCAAGCCAAACTTGTCGAGGACCATCAGGTTTTGGATTGGATACCTAAATGAAATACGAACGAATTCGTGTCTGCAATCGAAAGCAATCGAAATCAACTTGTTTAAAATGTGTAGCCGAACCAAGTCGTCGAATAGGTCTTAGTAGAGCTTCTCGACAAACCACGGCAATATCAGCACCAGAATAACTAAACAAAAGACTCGTTTTTTTTTTCGAATCAATCAATCAATCGGTGAATTTACTGTTCAGCCTTTTGAGCAAGCTGCATCCATTCGTTCTCTCTGATTGTATGGAAAGTATTCGTGCCTAAATGTGTTTTAAACATCGCTGCACGTTCGTTTATACCGGGTAGAGGAATATAAATTCGTTTTTCAAATCGTCGTCGAATAGCTGCATCAAGTCCCCACGGAATATTCGTCGCAGCAAGAACGAGTACGCCTGAATTATCCGTTCCAACACCTTCCATTTGAACAAGAAATTCTGTTTTAACACGTCTTGATGATTCCGATTCGGTATCACTACGTTGACTGCATAGAGCATCGATTTCATCGATAAATACAATGCATGGTTGTCTGTCTCGTGCAAGTTCGAATAAACATTTAACACCTTTTTCACTCTCGCCAAGCCATTTCGAAAGAAGATCCGATGAACTCACAGATATAAATGTGCTCTTACATTCAGTAGCAATTGCTTTGGCAAGATACGATTTACCAGTACCTGGTGGCTAGAAGAAAACGGAACGATTTTTTTTATTTCGTATTTTTGGAAAAGTCAATCTTCTTACACCATAGAGTAAAATACCGGCCCATGGTTTTCGTTTGCCCTGAAATAATTGTGGAAATTTAACTGGGAGAATGACAGCTTCTTTCAATGCTTCTTTGGCTTGTTCTAAACCAACGACATCAGCAAATGTTATATTAGGATTTGTGACAATTGCGCCTGAGAATAAGAAAAAAAACAAAAATCAAATCGAAAGGAACACATATTGTTCGTTTCTACCTTCGAATTTCTGCATCATTCGTCGTTTATCTGGATCGCCCTCATCATCATCGCCTTTGTTATCTTTTGAATTTCCACGTGCACTTCCTGCTTCAGCAACGGCTTTCTTTTTGACAGGACCTTTCTTTAAAATTTCTTTTATTTCTTCAGCTCGTTTAACATAACTTTCAATTTTCGGTCGAATTGTTTGTTTCATTTGAGGATTCATTGCTCCATCTAAAATCAAATTCGTTCGTGTTCTCTTAACATTTTTCGAACTTTTTGAAATTACATTTCATTGCTTGCATTAACCAATCTGCTGCTGTCATATAATGTTGAGCAGCTGCTTCATAATTTTGTGCTTTATCTTCAGCCGTTGCTTGTTCAGCACTACGTATTCCTTTCTACAGATAAAATATTTTTATCTTTTGTTTTCCTTAAATCTATTTATTTACTTGAATATATTCTTGTTGACCACTCATTCTATTTTGTTGTCTAATGAAATTATATAAAAGACAGTAAACCAAACAAATAAATATCAATAGAACAAAGACATATTCATATCTAAAACGAATCGATAAGAAGATTGATTCATATTTATTGCATTTAAGAAGAAAAAAAAATACATTCGAATGATTAACTGAGATTTGGTATTTATTTATTCGCTTGCGTCAATCATTCAGAAGAGTACAATATGATGTATGTTGAATAAATCATGACTCATCGAAATCTCGAATCTATCGTGTATTCGACCAGTAGGTAGTCGAATAATAGGTTGTTTATTATAAAAACTCTCAGATAAAAATGATTAATAAAGATAAAGAAAAAAAATGTCCTGGCTATCAAAATTTATCAAGATTTTTTTTGACTTTCGCTTTTAAATCAAACTCGTTCCAGCTTGTGATCTGATAATGCGCTAGATTAATCACATGTGCATAGATGGCAGTAGTGGTCATGTCAAATCGACGATACTTCTCATATTTATTGAGAAAAAAACAAAATACAACTTTATATTGGAAATGTCGATCAATTTCGTGCTTCATTTTACGCACCATCTTGACCGAATTGTTTAGTAAAATCTTCATATCTCTTTAAACTATCTTGACCTACAGTGGGTCTTTGCGTATTCAAAGCAGCAAGCATATGAGACTAAATAAAAGACAAAGAAAAAATGATATTTGTCTTTGTATTTTTGAACATACCATTGTCACTGGAGGATCACATATTTCATCTGGATGAATATCATCTAATTTCATTTCAACAGCTGCACTATCACCAGGCGAACAAGCAAGCCAAACGAGCGCAGGTTCATTCGGACCTTGAACTGGATTTTGTATCTGAACACAAAATGAAATGAATTCGTATACGATTGATACAAATCGAAAACGTACTTTTTTGAAATGCGTAGCTGAACTAAGTTGTCGAATAGGTCGTAGTAGAGCTTCTTTACAAACATTACTGATATCAGCACCCGAATAACTAGATACAAAAAAAAAATGTTTTTTTTTCTCTCGATAAAAATGTGATCGAAATTTTACCCTTCTGATTTTTCTGCAAGTTGTCTCCATTCATGATCTTTGATTGTATGAAAATTATCTACACCCAAATGAACTTTGAACATTCCTTCACGTTCATTTAATTCCGGTAGAGGAATATAAATTCGTTTTTCGAATCGTCGTCGAAGAGCATCATCGAGATTCCACGGAAGATTTGTTGCACCGAGTACAAGTACACCTGCATTATCATTACCAACGCCTAGATAATCAAAAACATCGACATCATTTTGTTAAGTTCAATCATGAAACTAACCTTGCATTTGAATAAGAAGTTCAGTAAGTATTCGAGATGATGCTTCATGTCTGCCTTCATTTCGTGTTCCACCAATAGCATCGACTTCATCAATAAAAATCACACATGGTTTTCGCTCGCGTGCTAATTGAAATAGACTTTTAACATTTTTTTCGCCGTCGCCAAGCCATCGAGCGAGTAGATCGGCTGCACTGACCGATATGAATGTACTTTTACATTCACTTGCGATTGCTTTGGCTAAATACGATTTACCAGTACCAGGTGGCTGAAATAGATGACATAGTTTTCAAAACAAAAACATACAATAATAACAATTCTTACGCCATAAAGTAGAATACCGGACCAAGCTTTTCGCTTGCCTCGAAAGAGTCTAGGAAATTTGACTGGTAGAATAACTGCTTCTCTCAATGCTACTTTTGCTTCTTCCAGACCAACAACATCATCGAAAGATATGTCAGGATTAGCAACAATCGATCCTGAAATCGAAAGAATTATTCTTGTGCGTCCCAATCGACAAAATCAATTGAAACAAACCCTCTAGTCTTTTCATCATTTGTTGTAAATCTGGATCGTGCTGATTACCATTCGTATTTCCAACTGGTGTTGCTGCTGCTGCTAGTGCTGGTGTAGGAGAATTTTGTTTTTTGAGTTCCTCAGCTCGTGCAATATAACTTTTGACTTTATCACGGATGGTGGTTTTCAATTCTTGATTCATATTTCCAACTAACGAAACAACAAAATAGTTCTATCGAATCATCTGATAAATACACTTACATTTTGTTGCATGCATAAACCAGTCCGAGGCAGCCATATATGCTTCAATTGCTACTGTAGCATTGCCAGCTCGATCTTCTGCTGTTGCTTGTTCAGCAAGCGTTCTCGCTTTCTGCAAGAAAAAAAACAAAGAACTTCGTAGAAAATAGATTCATTTAATTTTTCATCGAAATACGTCAATAATACGGCTAACATCAGCGCACATTGCTTTGAAAACTTAGTATTTTATGTTATGTTGAATAAATCTGTATGTATGTTTACAAGCGAATGGGTTATTATAGGCAAAAAATGAGTAATACGTTCTTTCACCTGACAGACAACATTGCGATCGTCAACAGAACAGAGCAACTCAGATAGAGTGGAAAAGGAATGAATCATTTGCGTCATTATTTTCGAAACTGACGAAATAAAGTTGCTTAGTTTTTTTTCCCAGGTCTTACAACTTTATAATGACACTTATCTCAGATATGAATCATATTTATTACTAGATGTTATCTTATTCAACAAAAACAATCTCAACGACATATTCTTTGATCGAGGAAATATAAAATATATTTTTGTACACGAACACATGATCTCGACTGACATCTATAGAAATTCATGTGGATTGACTCGTTGGTAGCATTCAACATTGATCAATTGAAAGAAACTAGAATAATTCCAAAGATTTTCAAAAAGATAGTTAGATTGTTAAATCATCATGTTTTTACGTCATCAATCCTTATTCAAGTAAGTCTATCGCGTAATAACTTGACTTGTAGGTACAGAAAAAGAAAGGTCGACTATTCATTTTGTTTTTTCAATTATTAAACGAAGACAAACCTTTGTATTTTCTCTTCAGATTTTCATCTTTGATTAATAATTGCTACATTCGTACAATGAAAATACGTCATTTCAATGCATTAAAAGATAATTATATGTATTTAATCACCGATGATCGAACAACTGAATGTGCAGTTGTCGATCCTGCTGAACCTGAAGAAGTAAAATCAATTGATTTGATTAATCAGTCAGTTTAAAATCATTTATTTAGTTAGTCAAAACAATTCAAAGCGAAGGTTTAAAATTAACAACTGTTCTTACAACTCATCATCATCATGATCATGCTGGTGGCAACAATAAATTACTTGAATTGATGGGTGCCGATAAAAATCAAATCAAGGTCGTTGGTGGAGATAAATCTTTACAAGCTCTTAATCATCCAGTGAACGATAATGAAAAACTTCAAGTCGGAGAATTAGAAATTACTTGTTTGTCGACACCATGTCATACAACTGGTCATGTTTGTTATGTCGTTAAAGGTAATGAACAACAAATGGAATTTCCCGATATCGATTTTCATTTTTAATTTTATAGATGGAAATCAACAAGCCGTTTTTACTGGTGATACTTTATTTATCGGTGGTTGTGGTCGATTTTTTGAAGGTACTGCAGCACAAATGCAATCGAGTCTTCAGAAATTAGCATCACTCAATCCACAAACAGTACATTGAATTTGAAATCAAATAAACATCCTCATAATTTCTATTCTAGCTGGTATATTGTGGTCATGAATATACCAAACAAAATCTTGACTTTGCCATCACGGTTGAACCAAATAATAAAGATTTGCAAGCAAAACGTGCGAGTTTGAAATCTGTGACTATTCCATCAACGATTGGTGACGAATTAAAATTCAATCCATTCATGCGCACAAATCAACCGAGTGTACAAGAATCTACAGGCAAAACTGATCCCGTTGAATGCATGGCCGAGTTACGTGAACGAAAGAATAAATTTTAAGATATTTTCAGTTCTGTTTTTTCTATAATAAACAAGCAAAAAGAAATAGTATTACGATCGAAAATACTGTTTTATTCTAGATTATTTGTTTATTTGACAAATAAAAGCCATTGTATTTACAATTGATTTTTGTAGATCAATGTTTAAAGGACGTTTATGGCGTTTTTTAACAGTTTTCCTCTTGATTTACTTTCTCTTTCTATTTATCTTTCTTCGGTCATTTAATTCCGATCAATCTACAACAACTACATCTTCTACCGGAAGTGCAGCGCGTGTCATCGATGCTGAAGCTAAAAATGATGAAAAACGTGAAATAGTAAAAAATAATCACGAACATAATCTATTCGAAGATGGAAGAATTCATAACAACAACGATAATAATAATAATAATAATGTGCAATTAAGTTTAGAACCAGTGATGATGAAAGGTGTACTAGGCAATTATGAACCAAAAGATATGGTGAAAGCTGGAGGTCTTGGCGAAGATGGCGAAGGCGTACATTTGTCTGGTGGCGAAGAAAAAAAACTTGGCGAACAATCAGTTCAAGAATATGGTTTTAATGAAGTAGCAAGTGATAAAATTTCATTAGATCGACGTGCACGTGATACAAGGTTTGATGATCATTTCTCAATTATAAAACTATCTTTGAATTGTAAATTTAGACCTGATGAATGCAAATATTGGAATTATCCAACAGTTGAGAAATTACCAACTGCTTCTGTTGTTTTAGTTTTCTATGATGAAGGTTGGTCAACATTAGTTCGAACAATTCATTCAGTGATAAATAATAGCCCAAAAGAATTACTCAAAGATATTATTCTTGTCGATGATTTCAGCGATCAAGAACATATAACCGTACGTTTACCAGAATATATTCAAAGATGGAATGGTTTGGTTAAATATGTTCGAACTGAACGAAGGTAAATAAAGAATCGATTCCCTCGCCCCCTAAAAAAAACAATAAAAATTCAATTTCTAGAGTTGGACTTGTCGAAGCTCGTGTTATCGGTGCTCGTGCTTGTGAAGGTGATGTTTTTGTTGTCTTAGATGCTCACTGTGAATGTGTATGTTTGATAAAAGAAGGAAAAAACCAAGGAATTTTTTTTAAAATTTAATCTAGGTAACAAATTGGTTGCCACCACTATTAACACGTATTGCTTTAAATCGTAAGACATTAGCTGTCCCGATTGTTGATAGCATTAATTGGAATACACTTCAACATAGTCCAGCTTATGGCGGATCACTTCATCGAGGTATTTGGGAATGGGGTTTTTTGTATAAAGAAAGTGAATTACCACAACGAGAACTATCGAAAATGAAATATAAAACTGAACCATACAAAAGTCCGACTGTAAGTTCCGAAAATGACATATCTTATGATGAAAATTTGTTTATTTAGCATGCTGGTGGTCTTCTTGCGATTGAAAAGAAATGGTTTTTTGAATTAGGTGGTTATGATCCTGGTATTAAAATCTGGTGAGTGTTTCATTTTGATTTCTTGGCCTCATTTTATCTATTTGATTTTGTTCTAGGGGTGGTATGTATCTACATTTCGATAATAATCAAATTCGAAAATGATATTTTTCCTATTAGGTGAACAATATGAACTCAGTTTTAAAGTATGGATGTGTGGTGGTCAAATCGAATGGTAAGAAAAAGATTGGTCACTAGCAAACAGTTCAAGTATAATGTTTAAAAATTGTTTCTAGGGTTAGTTGTAGTCATGTTGGACACATCTATCGCGGTCCTCGTCGACGTAGTATGCATCCTCGAGGTGGAAATCCCTATCAAAGTCATATCAATCATTTGCGTGTTGCTGAAGTAGAGAAATTGAAATATGTAGATTTAATATTGTTTTTGTTTTGAATAATCATAGGTTTGGATGGATGAATACAAAGAATATTATCTACGTCGTCAACCTGATCATGCTCGTATTGATATTGGTGATACAAGTGAATATAAAAAACTACGAAAGGATTTGAATTGTTCGAGTTTTAAATGGTTTTTGGATAATGTTGCATATGAAATGGAAGAAAAATATCCATTACCACCGGCGAATCTTGTTTGGGGAGAGATGAGAAATGATAATTATCAAAGTTGGTGTGCCGATCGAATGGATGGGCAATTCGGTCGACCGATAGGCGTATCTGGTTGTCATCATCAAGGTGGTAATCAATTGTTTCGTATCAATATCGATGGTGAATGGTCAACAGGCGAACATTGTTTTGTATCCGATGGAAATAAAGTTGTTTCAAGGTTGTTATTTCTTCATTCTACGTATATCTATTTCCAATAATCTTTGAATTTGTAGACATTGCGTACAAATGGGTCAATGGACGCCTCGTGGCGAATGGATTTACGACAATCAAACACGACAAGTCCGTTCAAATAAAATCAATAAATGTGTGGTAACTGATGGTAAAAGTTTATATCTGGAAAGTTGTGATGATAATGCAACAGCACAAAAATGGACATGGAAAGAGACTTATTTAACTTAATCAATTCAGTCAGTGCAATCATGGGATGCTAATAAAGACGAAAATCTAATTTCATGAGATTTATTTCGCAAGAATCTCGTATTTGCTTATTTTACTTGTGATAGATTATGTTTTTTTGTTTTGTGTTCAGGTTTTTGGCGTTTTTTTTTCATTGAATACTAATTTATCTTTCGCTAAATACTCAATTTTGAAATAATTCTGTTATTTTAGATTGAAATAATAAAATCGACTCGAATGTTTCATTTACTAACTAAACGAATTCATGCAACTAATTGGCAAAAACTATCCGCTATTCGAAATAGTTATTATCTTGTGTAAGCCGAATTGCATTATTTTTATTGTCTACTTTGATTTTTTTTATCAGCATACCTGAACTACCACCGGTAGCTGAAGGTAGTGATGCCGTTTTTCATAGCGAAACATTTCCATCGTATGAAAATGCAACGCCGCAAGCGGTTGTCAGCGGTGGACTTCGATTGTGTTCAGAAACTGACGGTACTATTCAACAACATATTCAACAATTAGAATCATCAAAAAACACATTCGAAACTATTTTTAATCCCATCGAAGATCTTACTGTTCCGTTTGAAACAGGTTATTATACAATTCGTCAATTAGCATTGATTAATCAACAGAAATTTGGAAAATTATTTTCTAAAGTTAGTCAATGAGTTTAGTTTTGTTTTTCCTTTTGAAGTGGAAACTTTTATTCTAGTTTGACACACATTTTTCTATCAATCGAGAATATCGCTTTCAAGATCCGACACTCTATTCTGTTATTAAAGTAAAAACAAAAAATCACTTTCATTTCTTTTTCTGTGCTTGTAAAACAAATAAATCTATCTGTAGAATTTAAATACTAATGAACAAAAAGGCAAACTTAAAGATTGGCAACAAACCTTAGTCAATAGTTATCTTTATTTCGGTAGATTAAACGGTTGTCATTTGAATAATGAAGATCTCGATCAAATGCAATTACTCAATGGTAAACTAAGTCAATACCAATACAGTTTCGCGTAAATGAACATTTTCTTTTATTTCAATACAAAAAACAACAACAACATAATTTTCCTCGTTGTAGACAAAAAGTTTTATATGCAAATAAAACATTTACACATCTTGAACTCGATCCATTCGCATTCGACGATGTACCGCATCACATCAAACAACAATTTGCTGTTGATAAGTAAGATGAAATCGATCTTGAGAATAGAATATTTGAATAAAATCTTAGATCACGACCGGATTCAGGTCCATGGAAACTCGATCTATCGGATCGAACATTTCATACCATTATGACTTATTCAGGCAATCGACCATTGAGAAAACTAATGTTCGAAGCATTCTATGGTCGTGCATCACCAACAGTCGATCGATTGAATCGAAATATTGAAAATATTGTTGAAATTACACGAAAAAGGTTTTCAACTTTAGAAGAAAAAAACTCAACTCAACTCGTTCATCGAACGTTATTTGTATTTCTAGAAAATTAGTTTCGAAATTTCTCGGATACACTTGTTTTGCTGACATGATCTTAGAATCCAAAATGGCTCGAACAAAAGAAACTGTTCAAAATTTCATTGAACAAGTTCGTTCAAAAATTAAGCCAATTAATGATGAAGATCTTCGTCAATTAACAGCATACGCACAAGAAAAATCTTCTCAATCGAAAGAATACGAACAATTGCAAGCATGGGATGTTGCTTATTGGCGTCACCGGCAATTGCAAGATATCTGTTCGAAATCGAATATCAATTCATTGCAAATTAGTCGACACTTTTCGTACGATTATGTACTCAAAGGATTGTTTGATTTTACTCAATTTCTATTTGGTATTCAATTTGAACTCGAAAATAACATCGATGAACAATATAAATGGCATAGCGATGTTAAAGTATATCGATGCGTAGAAAATGGTAGAGATTGAATTACTTTTTTCCTCCAGAAGTTAAACGAGAATTTTGCTGTTTTGAATAGGAAATTTAATTGGACATTTATTTGTCGATCCATTTGCTCGATCGAATGAGAAATCTGAATTATGTCTCGGTATTGCTGGACGAGGTTTGATATCAGACTAGACTTTGCAATATTATTTTTCATATTCTTCGTTTTTAAAGATCGTTGTCAACGTCATAATATTCTTCCAGTTGCTTATTTAAATATGAGTTTACCTCGTATCGACGGAACAACAACGTTAATGACATTAGGACAATTAAAAGAAATGTTTTTTGCCGTAAGAATAAAACAATCATTTGTACATTTTCTTATTCGCATATTTAGTTTGGTCGTGTTCTTCAAGTTCTTCTAACACGTTCACCAAATCACGAACTATCCGGCATACGTAATCTCGAAACCGATGCACTCGACGTCGTTCCTCATTTTTTTGTTCAATGTCTTCGTGATCCATTTATTCTTTCATTTATCAGTCAAAATGTTGAAACAAAACAACCACTCGACTCATCACTCTATCAACGTGCTTGGAATCAATTCGATCAACATATGATTACACATGATGTTCTTCGACAATTGTATTTCAGCGCATTCGATCTTGAAATTCATACGAATGCAACGAATTATTACGATGCTATGACCAAATTATGGCCATTATTCACCTCAATACCATTGCATAATCGAGATTTTCATCCGTGTAGTTTCGAACAAATCTATTCTGAACAATTGGCATCCGCTTATTATTCGCATAAATGGTCGGAAATGATTGCATCAGATGTATTTCAAGCTTTTAAAGAAATTAATTTCAATGATAAAGAAAATATTTCAGCGCTTGGAAAGAAGTAAATCGAGAGAAGCAGAAAAAAAAATACAAAATGATTGACATATGTTTGTTTTAGATTCCGTGAAACGATTCTAGCCAAAGCTGGATCGATCAGTATGCGAGATATATTCCGAGAATTTCGATCTCGTGAGCCGAATTACGATCATTACATTCAACGACTGACCACTCAGTCTTAGAGAATTCACTTTATTTTTTGTTTTGGTTTTTAGGACTTTGAAAAAGAAAGTAACAACAGGGGTTTAGTTGTCTAAGAATATACATGAACTTGAAATTGTTTGTTGTTTTGTTAAAACTAAGACTAGAAACACGAAACAAAGAAGAAGAAAAAACTAAAATCATTTGACTGTTCGATATATCAGACATAGTCGACAATAAAAAAAAAAGGAGATTCATTGATTATTAACTTGGTTCATTCGATCATCGATACGTTGCAATATATTTGTCATTGAGTGCATTTGTTGTTCGACATGCGTTAAACGTTCGTTGAACGCTTGTAAATAGTCGAGAACTGTTAATTGACCAGAACGTGTCTGACTAGATGAACGAATATAACGTGTTCGTGGCGATGAATTATTTTGATTTGTACGAGAATAATTTGATAATTCACGTGATGTCAAATTATAACCAAGAGTACAATCAAGTCTAGACAATTGACAAAACAAAAGAATCAAATACAAAAGAAAATTCATCAATATAATTTTCAAACCGTCGTTGTAGATCTTTTAATTTGATCATCAATGCTTGATTATCTTCAGCTGTTTGCTTGACAATTTCACTCATGTCACTCGGTTTTCGTGCTTCCTAAATTGAATTTAATTGTTATTATTGTTCGTGTTTTGATTTACTTGAAATTTTCGACGTGCAACAAAGAATTTCATTCGACGCATTACACGAATAGCTTGTTTAAATTTTTCCGGTAATCTGTTAATGAGAAAATAAATTTCAAGTTTTATAAGGAATTTTCGATCCTACTGATCAGTTCCATGTCGATATGCTAATGGTACAGCTTCGGATGTCATTTGTGAATCTGACACAAACAAAATAATTACATTTTATTTTCCATTCGAAATCAATCGAATCGTTTTACCGGAATTCGGAGCTGTTGAACGACGTCGAAGAATCGAATTATTACGTGATTGTGATAAAAATTTCTCCGCTAAACACAAAAGAGTTCATTTTTTATTTTTATATATCAGTCAGTCAAACCGAAATTTGAATCCACTAATCGATATAAACGCCAAGTAGCATTATCGTGTGGAGAATTACTCGTTGCATGCATACGCCATGCAGCTTGAATCAATTGTGCAGCAGCTGGATATTGTTTATGGAACATTTTTTGTTTTTCTTTTTGTTGAACATGTAAAGCAAAACCCGAACCTAGAATACCCTAGAAAATCAAAAGGAAATACGTTTGTTTGTTTTTTTCGAAAGAAGAAAAACAAAACGTGAACATACAGCTGGTAAACTAAAAAATGCAATGCCAATCATTGATAGACAAGCAGTAACAATTCGTCCAGTCCCTAGAAATTTTCAAATCAAGATTCTTTCTTTCGATTGATTGAAAATTGGCATACATGTATGTGGAACACGATCGCCATATCCAATCGTTGCAACTATTAAATCATTCGAAAACTTTTGTAGAACTATTATCAAAATTTCTAATTGACTAACCAGTAACAATTCCAAACCAAAGTGCATCAGCATAGGATTCAAATGGTTTCGTTCCTTCGATGATATAATCTCGTTCAGCCAAATAGACTAAATACGATGTTAAAATTAAAACAATAAAACCCATATACATGGTTGTAATTAATTCAATTCGATGTAAATATGCAACATTAAGAAGAAGTTTCCATGAATGAGCCTTTCGATCGACATGTAACATGCGTAGAATTTGAAAGAATCGAATAATACTAAACAATTCGATATTCAACAAACGAAAATCATCTCTTCAACATTCTCACCGAAGTGCTGGTGATGCAGCCATGACTAAAATAAATAAATAAATAAATAAATCAAAGAAAATCGATGAGTTTCTATTTTTTTTCTAACCTGGATTAGCGGTATCAATTCGACCGGATATATGAAATCCAATGACAATCGATGAAGCTAACACAACAAACAGATCAATCAAACTAATTGGCGTTCTCATGAAACGCAATCGACCCATATAACCCTTGAATTTTGCTCGACAACCAGCCGACCAAACTCGAATGATATATTCCGATGCAAAAAATATCAATAAGCAAGTTTCCTTAAACAACAAACAGACAAAAATCACCATTACATTCGAATCATTTCTTTCAACCAGTCAATTTACCACATAGATAAATTTCTGCGTAATCTTTTCTTCATATTCTCCTATTGTACATATCACACCGACGACTAAACAACAGAGTACAACCAAAAATCTATGCAAATAGAAGAAAAAGAAAACAAAAACATCGATTTTAGTTTTATTTGTGATTATTGGTGTCTTTTTTTTGACAATGACAAGAGCAATCGACAACATGCAAACAAAGAAAACAATTACACATAGCTAACTTACGACGATCATTCTTTGCTTTTCTTTATTTTAGAATAGACTATAAATAGAAGTATCAGTGTTTGTTTCCTTTTTTTTTTGAACTGACATTAAATTGTCTCTCGTCTTGGTTTCAAACGATTTACTTACACAAAGAAATGATAGGCAAAACAAAGCCATCCTCGACTAGGTCGTTCTAGAGGAGAAAATTCAGAATTCTATTTTGAATACGAATCTATATTTAATACCGAGAAAATTGTAGACTTTCTTTTGAAAAATTTTCATATCCATATCAAAATAGGTTCCACCATCGGAACTCATTTAATCTATAAAAATGAAAGAGAAAAAGAAAGAAATTTGTTTGTTAATTTAACTTTTATGTTTTTTTGTTTGTTTATTATTTAAAAAAAGAAGAAGAATAACATTATGAAACAGAACGATTTAGACGATCAGTACAGAGTTTTTCGATATCATCGAGACTGAGATGATCGACTGCATTTTTCATTTCCTAGATAAATAAATAAATAAATAAATAAATAAATCGTTATGCTAATCGTGGATTTGATTGATTTACTTTTTGAAAAGCAGTTACGAATGAATCACGTTCATTCGGATTTGGAATCCATTTAGCAGCAAGTAGATAAAGTTCATTTACAAATGCACTATTAACCGGTTTGATTGTTGGTTGTACTTGTGTCATCAAATGTATTTTTGATCCGTCAATAATTTGATAATCTCCTAATGAACCATCATGTAATGATTTACCTTTGAAAACTAATTTCTGTTGATTAATAGGAATATTTAATTGGTCCGAAAGGCGTAATTTAATCTGTTGAATTGTATCCTTAGAATCGACTTCATATTGTATTTCTCCTAGATTTGGATTGTTAAGAACTTTAATCGAAATTTTCATCTAGAAATACGTGTATTCGATGAAAATACAAAAAGAAGGTCCTGTTTTGTTATTCTAATTTATGAATTATATCTTTTGTGTTTTGTATATATGCTCAATTAAATATTTCTTTTCTAAAGTATACGTATGTATATTAGTACAGACAACGTTTAGGATTGTTTAGAACAGTAAAAAAAACGAAATGAAAACACATAGGAGAGAACGTGTGTATTGTTCACCTTGATAATAAAATGATGAAGTACAATGAGTAACGAAAAGAAGGAGAAAAAAAAGCTCAGAGAAACAATGATTTTCTTTTCTTTATTCCCGTTCATCAATTTGTGATAAAGGTGCTGAAACATTTTCGGCAACGTTTTGACGTTGACGTTTAGCTGCACGTATTCGTGCGATACGTGAATTCTCCGGTGCAAGATGATTAATATGTTCATCGTCATCAGCATCAGCTCGCCGTTGAGCATGATTAGCAGCAGCAACTAGAAATTCAATCAAAACAAATATCGATCTACCTCGTTTTCGTCTCATTTTTTAAATTCACACTCACTTTCAACCTAAAATTTCAAAGAAAAATATTTCTTTTTTTTTAAATTCGAATCCGAAACATACTTTCATTTGTTCGTAGTTGTCTGTATCGAGCATAGGACCAATATCAAGTGGTGTTTCGGGTACATTGCCGCGTAACCATGGACGACTGAGTACTTCATCGATTGTAATACGTGCAGCCGGATCAACCGTTAACATACTTTGAATGATCGATTTGGCTTCTTGAGAAACATTTTTCCATTCTGATTTTGGAAATTGATATTCACCAGCTTTGATTTTTGTTTTCATACCAGCACTAATAGCACCACCATGTGTTGAATAAAATGGCGGATAACCACATAATAATATATACATGATCACACCCATTGACCAAATATCACATGCCTAATTATAATATTTTTAAAAATTCGAATTTATTATCATTTTTCTTTTTGATTTATTACTTTATCATATTTATCATTAGATAAGATTTCTGGTGCGACATAGTATGGAGTATAACTAAAATGAATAATTGATTCGGTGATAGATTCAAGGTCGAAGAATATTGACGTTACCATGGAGTATTTAATGGGCGTTGTTCGTTGTTTCCTAGAGAAAGAAAATACAAATGAGTCTTGTTTGTTAGTGTTTTTCTTTCTATTTGTTTTAAACCTTCTTTGGCAAAACCAAAATCAGTTAATTTGAGTATAGCTGAGTCAGATGTGTTTGTGAACAGTAAATTTTCTGGTTTAAGATCACCTAATGAATTTTCAAAAACGAAAATCAATAATAAACACACAATGAAATCCTATTCAAATCACTCACGATGAGCCTAGAAGAAAAACAACAATAAACTCATTGAATGATTTTTTTTTCTTCTTTTCATATCCTACCATATCCATATGATGTAAATGATGAACAGCTTTTCCAATCATCAATATAACATGTGCAGCTTCTCGTTCTGTATAAGGTTTATCTTGTTTTTGTCTAATACGGTTAAATAATTCTCCACCTTCCATACTGAAAAACGATAGAATTTCATTTGATTATGCTAATTATTTATGAAAGAAATTACCATTCCATTATAATCAAAAGACATCGGTTCGATGCATACATATTTTCCTAAAATTCAATTCGAAATACTTTTCTTTTTTGCTCATTGGATTTTAACTTACATAAACATCAAGAACCTGAACAATGTAGTCACATCCTTCACAGGCCTTCTTATGTAATATAACTTCACGACGAGCTTTATCTGAATCTTTTAAAATCTGAACAAATAATCATTTCAAATTCAATGACAAATAGGCTCTCGATTGAATAATATTACTTTTAATGCACATTTTCGTCGTGTTGCACGTTGCCAACAAGTTAAAACTTTGCCGTTAATACCAACACCTAATGATTCTTTTGAAACTTCATATTCGTCGGTTACAGCATTTCGACGTGTTGGAAACGGGAATTGACGATATTTTTCCGAGATATTCGACGGTCTAAATAGAAAACACATTCATATACTTTCAATTAAATAAAAAGAAAAAAACGAACAAACAGGTTAGTCTATGATAGTATCTATATGACAAACTAATTTACTTACACAATTGAATCTTTCTCAATCGGTATTAGACCATGAATATTTTGTTTGGATTCTTGTGGTATTTGCTGATGTTCTTTGGCGGGTTCTTTAGGACTCGGACAAGGTGTTCTCTGATGTCTATTTTTATATTTTCGAAAAAGATCTCGGAGACCCATTGTTTTCGGAAACAGTGAACCTTTTTTTTTGTTCTATCGTCAAAAAGAAAGAAAAATAATGAGAATGATTTTGTAATTTCAGCACAATATTTCGACCGAAGAAAAACAAAACTAACGCGATTATTTTATCTGCTTAAGAGAAAACGAAAGAAAGAACAAGAAAAAAAAAGCAGAGAAACAAAGAACAGATGGCTTTGACTCTCAGTAATTGTATCGAAACGATTATCCTCCAAGAGTATTATTGGTACAAAAAATGCTGTCGATTTTTTTTCTCTTTTATTTCGTGCCTACTTTTACACGATGACGCACATAATACAATACAATTGCCACGCGCAGAGTCATCAGTACTCGAAAAACTAATCACAAGCTTTCGCCACTTTTCTATTCGATTGACAAAAAAGGTACACTGATTGATACTATCGAGCTATGTCTGTGCACTCTGTACACTCGATTTGTTTTTTCGTATTAACCCCCCTATTAAATTACTTAGATAAAGGTAGGAAGTCGTCTATTCTTACATTTCTGTTGGATTCATCTGTTTCAAAAAAACGAACAATTTTTGGAAAATGTGGTTGTTAAGTAACTTTTTAGTTATGAGTCAGTTCTCAATTGTTAATAGCATTTATATCATGAAAAAGGGAGTTGATGGATTTTTTTCTCCCATCAACAGCAGCTGTAACATTGACAATCATCAATGACGTATAAAAAAGAAACTGATTCTCTCGTTTTTGTCATGAAGAAAAAAACGAATTACCCATTTCTTTGATTCTCTTTTTCTTTCAAAAAACAAACTTTCAAGTTCTCTCAATTGATTAACTTTTATAGCGATTGCTACCTACTTTTTGCTCGATGATGATTTCTTCTCTGCCATTGCTTTTGTTTTATAATGCAATCGTCTTTACCCGCACACACAGAAAGAGAATAAGAAAGAAAGGAAAAAAGTATAATATATATTTTATATCTAAATGCAAATAAGAGACATCATATGTAATTATGAATAATCATTTTGGGTTTCATCAACATGATGAAATTTTATTTGAAGTTGAAAAACAGTCGTCTTGAATTTTTCAAATCAACAAAAAAACATATCGATTTCGTCTACCTGGAAATGACATATAAGTAAACAACAACAACAACAATAATAATGGAGGGGAAAACAGAACAGATAAACGGACGACGAATCGGCAATCGAATAAAAAATTATGAAAATTCGAGAAAAAAAATTTATTTTCAAAAGTGACTTTTTTATTTGCTTTTTTTTGTCTCCGTCGAACGTCTACATCGAAATTTGCAAACTAGTAGCGCTACGATTGTATTAGTCATTTTCAACCAATAGAAACCGATTCTTGTCAGCTGCTTAGTCTCTTGCGTGATCATATCGTTTGTTATTTCGTCTAAATTTTTTATCATTTAAAAAAAGTAGATCTTATTTTTATAATAGATCATTTGAAAAAACAATCTTTCTTATGGCAGAATTAGAACGTCCACGACCTCGAAAAGTATCAGATTTTTCTTCAAGATTACGAACTCTAATTTTTATTTTCTAGAACAAAGTTCGAGAACAAACTGAAGACGAACAATTAGAAGATCGTATAAGAAACTTAAAAGAATATTTTGCTGAAAGAGAAGTAATTCATATTGTTGTTTTTTATTTGATAATTTCCATTTCATTCGTATTCAAGGATGATGAAACCACCGAAGAACAACAATCTGTAGATAATGTAAATACAACTACGACAGAAGAATCTACTGAACAGACGACGAATGAGAGTCAAGATAATCTCGATGAACTTCCAACGAATTCTTCTGAACAAACTAATGAACTGTCCTCGCCAGTCGAAGATCAACAAGTAAATCGACATATTCGTTTAGTATTCTTGTTTTATTCTTGAATTCGAAATTTTAAAAGCCAATTGAATCGAATGAAGAACAAAATTCTACCGCAACTTTAGTCAATGAAGATCATTCTTCTACTCTCTATCCACATTTATCGTTATCTTTCTGGTCTCCAGCTACAGCACCCGTGCCATTCTTCGATCTCGAAGTACAAACGACTACTCACGATCCTTACTCGACAGTTAATTTCAATCCTGCAGATCTTCAACATGAACTTCGTCAAACCTATCTTCCATTTATCAATATCACCGATGAACACTTCCTTTCTGAACACGAACGTTTCATTACTGATGATCCACGTGTACGTTCATCGATAACTCGAGATGAACATGATGCAGCAACAAGTAACGATGATGACGATGAATTCTACTATCTCATCTCATCATTTTATGATATTCGAACGAAAATCGATCAATTAACCAATGAATACGATGTTTTACAACGTAAAATAGCGTCACTTCTTCCACATGTTTGGTCATTTTCAAGTGAAAAAATCGAATCAGGCTCCTATTGTGGCGATAATGTCTATCTGAAACGATCGATTCTCTATGAACAAGCTAATTTCGATCGTATTCTAGCTAAAGAAATCGACGATACACTTAAACAACTACGAACAATGATCTATCAACAATATGTCTCGTTAAAATATCAAACACTTTGGTTTAAAATGAAAATCGATCTTTACATACATAATCTTCTTTCGAATAATATAATTACAAAAAAACTTCTTCATACAATCGAAATACTTTTCAATTTTCAACGTTATCGTACACGTGATAATTTTTTCTATATCTACACTCGACAATTATTAAAACAAACGATTGATCTTGTTTATAAATCGGGCAATTATGATCAAACATTATTTATTATCAATCATGTTCTTCGTTGTCCACCGGGTATCAATCAATGGGCAACGAATTTCGTTCGATTTCTTATTCCATCATCATTTGAAATACTCTGTTCGTCAGTGTATATTCATTATGTTGCACATTTTCTCGCTACACTTCTCTTTCCAATAAAAAATCGTGATATTTTCTTACAAAATTGGCTTGGTGAAAATGGTGAAAGTGTTCCACAATTGCCGACAACGCCATCGGCAAGTAATCAACAACAACAATGGATGTTGATCGATGCTGATGGACAAGAACGCGCGGCTCTTCTTCGTTATGATACATTGAACGAAGATGATTTAATAGCGATATTACATCAGTTTAATTTGAATTATTTGATGAAAGTACTGTTTAATTTAAATGAAAAGCAGCAGCAACAGCAGAGGCAACCAACATACGAAAATACTGTTCGAATTCTTGCAATCTTGGATCTTTTCGTTGAAATACTCTGTCGAGGATTTGATACATATTCTGATTCGCAATATAAACAATTTCATAAACATATTGGCAAAATGATTCGAGATTGTGTTCATGTTTGCCGATATTATGTCGATGGTGTACTTCAACATTTAGATATCAATGATCGTATTCGATTACGTGATCATTATTTTGCATATATCTATCGATCAGTTGAAAACATAATTCGTCAATGCAGGTAAATAAGAATCGATTTTGTAAAATTTGATATATTTAATTTAAAACATAGAAATGTTCGATGGAATCTGTTATCACTCTTTGCTCTATTTGATCTTCCACCATCGTTACAATATCGTTTACTTCATTTGATTTGTTCAATACCTGATGATGAACCAGTCACAGGTAATTATATAATATTCTCTTGAAATATCCATCGAAATTCTCTTCATTTAGTTGAAACAAGTACGGCGATCGATCAAATGTTAACTTCAGCTACACCAAGTGAAATTCTTTCTCTACTCAGAGTTCTTCACAATCTCGGACAGACTGGTGATGAGTCCGGACAAATTTCGAATGTCATTTTTTATATCACATGTCTTCATCCAATATCACGTGAATATTCTCTTCGTGATGGTCGTACAATTCTCGCACATTTTGCATCTCTACGACCGATGATCGTCAGTCATCTTGTTAAATTAGCTTCTCAACATATTGAATCGGTTGGTAAAGCATTATTTGGTCTATTTCGTGCGTTGCCAATGAATGTTTGGACGCCAACTGATCAAGATCTTTCCATCATTGAAAATTGGCTTGATGATCTAACAAAATCACCAGTTGCATTCGAATTAGCACTTCATTTAATTGATCTAATGAATTGGAATAATCTACCTGATAGAAATCAACTCTGCATATCATATACCATTCATTGTGAAATGGCATTGATTCTATTGAAATTGCATTTGAAATATTGTGATAAAACAGCAAGTTCAAAAGAAAATCAATTACAAGTATCAAACAGATGATTTTGTATTTTTGATTTGATTAAAGAAAATGTTTGTTTTAGCTTCAAAATTTCACTAAAACCAGTCAAATTAATCTTGATCAATGGATTTGGACGGCAGTTCTTCGTCTACAGTTGAATCAAGCTTGTCTTTCAATCGATGCATTTATCGATAGTATGAGTCAAGAACATGTGCCTAATATGAATCAATTGACAATCGATCAAAATATGTCCAATGATGGTATCAATAGTATTCGACGTGCTATTGAAAACTATCATAATCCTCTTGCTTATTACATTTCGTTTGGTCTTGATCAACCGGGTGCTAGGTAAATCAACGATTCATTATTTAATTACATTCGATTCGAATTTGATTGATTTAGTGCGACTGGTTTTTTTGAAAAAGGCATTGATTATTTTTCGCAATTGGTTCAAAATGCGAAATATCTAGCTGCAATTCGAGTACTTCATGATATGTCCGGTGTACTCGTTCGAAGTGCTGATTATCTTATCGAACATGTTCCATTTATGACTGCATTGAAAACATTAATCAATGCATCGGACAGTTCAGTATCGTTATTACGAACAGCATCATCGTATCTCATTCAACCGAGAATATCTGATGAAACAACAAATGCACGATTATTAACAGCGTCTTTACTCGATTTACTTATTTGGTTAGAAGATAATGCCAAATTTCGACGATTAGTTTTATTACTTTGGTGTATATTATTAACAGGATTGAAGGATTGGAATAAAGATAGGTAAATGAATAGAAAATTTGAATTTAAAAGAAACTTTACTACGCATTTTTTTTGTTTGTTTTTTTTTAAGTTCAATTTTATTTATTCTTGATAATATCCTTGCACATTCATTCGTACATGATGTTATGAATAAAGAAGTAACTGATCGTTTATTTCAATTAGCTATTTCAGCATTGAATCCCAAACAAAATCAACAATCAACACGTTCAGGTTTATTATCTTGGATACCTCTTGCATCAGCTGTGACATCGTCACAAATCTATTGGTCATCATTATCAATTGATTCCTCACTTCTCTCACGTTTTCCAGTTGTTAGTTATTATTTTCTCAATGCAGAAAATTCATTCGAAATTGAACATAGCGTTCTCATTGAGTTAAAAGCTGAACTAGAATTAAATCCAACAGGCAAAGCTGATCAAATTTGGAAGAAATTAACTCAACAACATCATTTTCCTTCGATACCTCTAACAAGTCTTTCAATATCTCGTTGGGGTATAATGGCATCTGAAATGCCTGTCAGTCATCCATTTCTTCCACTTGTCTGGGAGAAATTCTTCACAATCTATCTATCAAAACACGAACATTGCCTTCATCGTGTGGGCCATCGTCTATTCGAAAGTCCATCGCAAACAACATTTCTCAAACAAATGAAACGTTCACTCTGTCAAGCAAGTGAATTCTATGCAACATCAACAACAACACATCCGTATGCAAGTCAATTGACGACATTCTATCATGCACTTTCACTTTGGATTGATGAACCACGTTTACACGATCCACAATTAAATATTCTTTCACTTCCACAGCAATATAATAACGAACGTTTAGCACATTTATTTAATACTGATTATCATTTATTCGATCTTAAATGGTTAGAATTAGTTAATCTAAAACAAATCTATGAAACATTAACAAAAATTACTGATGAATTATGGCCAAGAAAACAAATACAAGATAATGACAATCATCATCATCATCACCAGCAACAACATTCTCATTTACAACATCCATCATCACGATCAGTAATGACATCATCTCAAAAACTAATGGATCTTATATCCAATGTTCAACATTCAAATACGCATTCAAAATCAAATCATCATCATCATTCAACAGGCGAAAGTCTCTCGTCATCAGTATCATCGCCTCAAATTCTTCCTCATGATTTCGCCGAATTAAAAGCTCTTTTCGAAAATGAACTAGCGAAAATAACGTCTTGGCTCGATACGCATCTGCATCGTCATGAGAAACAAATTGATCTCGATCAAAATCTCATGAATCTTCTTCCATTACTATGGAAAAATGAATTTCAAGAACAATCAATTCAAGCATCATGTCAAAATGTTCTCAATCCCGTTCATCAATGTACACGTCCAGCTTACATCATTGTTCGATATAAATCGAAACAACAATGTCAAAATTCGAATCAACGTTTAGAAATTCTCTTAAAAGAACATAAACAATTGCTAACCGATGCTTGTCGTTCGTGTGATCTCGATATTTGTCGTTCATTAGATAATTTAATATCGATCTATGATTATCTAACACGACAATTAACAATAAAATCATTCGGTGAAAATCATTCATTGAAAATTATCGAACTTGGTACACAATTTTTCTATTTACTATTAACAATTTATAAAGAACAATATAGCGAATTTCTCCAACCATTAGCCGAAGAACTTCATTCGTTATACGATAAATTCGGTGAAATATTCGTTAAATCAAATTCGAATCAACCACAACTTATTCTCGAATATATTGTGCACAGTCGTCCGAATATTTCACTTCTCATACCGTATTTTAATCCCGATTCATTGAATGATTTCGATAAATTTATTGATATCTATAAGAAACTTTCGAAAATGTTCTCATTTATCGATTATACACCGTATCTATTGCAAATGTTTCGAAAATTTCATGTTCAACAATGGTTCGAACGAAATTCGAACGCATTTCAACAACATTTGAAATTTATTCAAACACTTTTCGAACATTTTCGTTCACTCGTGGATAATTATACATTAGCTGCTAAACGTGAAACACCACCGGGCTATGATGAAGCCCCATTAATCGAACAGACAAGTCAATTATTTGACATTTCAATTGGACATATGATACAAATATTAAATTTTTCCTATCCATCACAAATCGGTTATCTTTTTCGAAATCTAATTGAAAGCATACAGATAATGAGAAAAAAACAACGACTTATTCAACAACAACAAAATACACTTGTGCCATTAGAATTTCAACAATCCATCGAACGAGGACTTTTACCAACGAAAATTCTCTCGGAATTTCTTGAACAATTGAGATACTTAGAAAAAACATCGACAATTACACTTGGTAAACCACAGATTAATGATATGTTGCAATGGTTACAAAAATTTGTTCTCGACCAAATCGATACACAAAATGAACAACATCTTATTCAATTATATCGTTCATGGAAACCATGTTTAAACGAATTAACACGTATCTATTCCATTATGTTAATATTAAGTCTTGAAAAATTTCGACAATATCATGAAGTCAATTTTGAACCAATTTTCGAACAAATTCTTCTTCTCTATGGTCCATTTATTGATCAAACATATTCACGATATTCATTACCTGAATGGAAATCTATTATCGATCAATATGGTGACATGTTAACACGTTTAATCAAACAATTTTGTCAACTATACGAAGAATTCTTCGAATATATTAGTGAATCATTTCATTTACGACAACAATATTTTTCGTCGATATTTCTCTATTGGTACAGAATTGTTAAATGTTTAATTTCCTATGAACAAACACACCCAATCTTAGATATCTATCATCGATATTTACCACAATTACCATGGAGTCATTATCGTTTAACTGATGAACGTTTATTAGTATTCGAAGATTTAATACAAACGAATAATTCTGAATCGATACCATCGGCAAGTTTATATGAATTTATTATTCATATTCTTTCAACAATTGATATTCATTCATGGATGATTGATCAAGACGAAAAACTTTTAATTTCAATAACACCAGTCTATTTTCGATTGATTATTCATATATTTCATAGTTCACAAGCTAAATATACTCAAGTAAACTAGAATATACACAAATTGTTTTAGTTTTTGTCTTATTTTTTCTTTTGATTTTCTGTAGAATAATGATCAATTGAGTCGTTTAGCTAGTCAATGTGATTTAATCAATTGGAGTTATTTAGATTTGGATACTTATATTAATATGATGAATTTAATCATATCGAAATTAGATAGTGATTTTATTCTTGCACCACGAGCATCGATCGACGGCTATTTCAATAGGTTTTATTTGATCGAAAAACTTGATTTTTACAAAACTAAAGTTGATTTTTTCTATTTTTTAGAATTCTTCGTTGTGCTAGTGAATTCAATTCATCATCATTTGATCATAAACGTATTCGTTTCAAACGTTTAGCTTACATTCGTTTCGTCGAACAATATCTTATCAATGCCAAAACTCAACATAATCAAGATGAATATCGTCTCGTTCTCATTAATCTTTTGAATGATATTGAATCATTAGGTATTCAAGGCAAATATTCATCGAGTGATGAACTCGAAGATATATTCATTGAATTATTACGTTTTCTTAATATCAGTTCACTTGGTCAAACAATTCTCAATTCCTATCAAACCTATTTTCTCGATTGGATTCGACAAAGTCAAAATTCATTAACAATGTTACCATTATTCGCAAGTGTCTGTCGAACATTGAAAGATCGTCATCGAAAGATTCTTTTCTCGGAAATTCTATTCTATATCTATTTTCAATATGATCCTAAATCTGATTGGTCACTTATATTTCAATATTTCGAACAAAATCATGATCTAACTAATTTTAGTATCGATGATTATATACAATTGTGTTGTGAATATAATGCATTTTTAACATTATATCTCTATTCTGAATATGAATTAACATTGAATAAACAAGTTCAACATGATCAAATCTTAAATCTAGAATATAAATATTTAGAAAATCTGATTAATTTATTAACAAATGGTAAATTACGAATTGTACATGGCGAAGAAGAACGAGTGCTGGTTTTAATGATGAAAATTCATCGAATTATTGTTCATCAATTGGAATATGGACGTGGAACTGATGTTCTTCTAACGCGTTTAATTCGAAATTATGCTTGTTGGTTATTAGCTTTAGGAACAGATAATAAAGAATATGCTTATGCCGGTCTATTTGCAATTATTGGCATTGGTAAAAAAGCTCAATATTCGCTCAGGTAAGAGATACAAAATTCAATTTGACAAAAAAAAAGTATATAAATCGTTCAGGTTTCGTTTATTTGTGAAATTACTTGGTATTATGCAATTGCAGCAATTAACTGATGAACCATATAAAATTCGTGTTGATAAAGATGATCGTCGACCTGATTTATCATTGGCAACGAATAGTACATTAAAACAAAGTTTAATTAATCTGTCATCATTAATGACAACACCGAATGAATATAGTGTCTTTAAAGATGATTTAATTTTTTGTAACAGTGAATTTATTCAACGGCCAGATGTTAGTTTTTTTCAAGTATCAAATTTAATTCATTATCTATGTACACATCTATTTGCTGATTTGCCGTATTTAACCATGACTAATTCAGAAGATCGATGATTATACGCGATGCTATGTATATTTAACCTGATGTAATTTACGAACTGTTTTTCTTTCTTTCTTTTCTTTTGCTTGTTCTGTCTTCAACCATGTTCTTACGAATAAATAAAAACAACAACAACAACGTATAAATATATAAACTGATTCTTTTTTTCTATTTTCGTTTCATTTCAGTATAGTGTTTTTTGTTTGCGCTCGTTAAACAATGGCTGCTGGTGATGAAAATAAAAATTGGTTTCGTGAAGTAAATGCAGGCTTTTGGCCTGGTCAAGCTTTTTCATTAGAAATTGAAAAAGTTCTCTATGATCAACGATCGAAATATCAAGATGTCTTAGTTTTCAAAAGTACGACATATGGCAATGTACTTGTTTTGGATAATTGTATTCAATGTACGGAACGAGATGAATTTGCTTATCAAGAAATGCTCGCTTTTCTTCCGTTAATGGCACATCCAAACCCGAAAAAAGTCAGTCAGCTATTCATTTTGTCGGATCGAATCGATGAATGAATGAATCATGTCTAGGTATTGATCATTGGTGGAGGCGATGGTGGTGTCCTTCGAGAAGTTGTTAAACATCCTCAAGTTGAACAAGCTGTTCTCTGTGAAATTGATCAGGTATGAAAGAGAATATCCGATGGATAGAAATGAAATATGATTTGAAATCGTGATTGTAGGATGTTATTGATGTTAGTAAAAAATATCTACCAGAAATGGCCAAAGGTTTTTCGAGTCCAAAAGCCGTTGTTAATGTCGGTGATGGTTTTGAATATCTTAAAAATCATCAAAATGAATTTGATGTTATCATCACCGATTCATCGGATCCCGAAGGTATTCTCTATCAAATGAATCAAATTGAAAAACAAACTCGTTTTGTTGTGTTTAGGTCCAGCTAATACATTATTTCAAGAATCATTCTATGCCTTATTAAAATCGGCTCTCAAACCACCGCATGGTATTATCTGTTGTCAAGGTGAAAGTATTTGGCTTCATTTGAATTTGATCAAACAAATTATGTCATACACACGAAATGTATTTCCAACAGTTTCGTATGCTTTTGCTTCAACACCAACATATCCAAGTGGTACAATCGGATTTCTTATTTGCAGTTTAGAAAAAGTAAAATCAAAAGTTTTATCTCGAAGATCTATGAATAGATTTAATCGACTAGGATAAGAAATTAACTGAACCAGTTGATGAAAAACTCATTGATCAATTGGATACACGATTCTATACCGCTGATATCCATCGAGCAGCATTTGCTCTGCCTGCATTTGCTCGAAAAGTAAATAAATTGTGAGATCATTTCGATTGAACTAGTTTTTCTTCGTAGGAACTTCAATAAACCAAACAATCATTGGCATCAGAATAATAATACGATTTCAAACTATTCTGCTGAATAGTTTTTTTTCTTGATTTTTTTCTCTGAAATAAAATCAAAAGAAGAACGTGATAGAATGCTTTCAATTCTAAACATTATCTTTCCAGTCATCGATAACAGTTGTCTACTTGTCTAGTCTTCATTTATAAAAAAAAAAAGAAAGAAGAAGAAAATTCTCAACATCAATCTAAAATATAAACAAAAGAAGAACGAAAATGATCGATAGTTTATATGTTGTGATAAAAAAATAATAAACATACGAACGAAATACTCCATCTCAATTTTGAAACAAAAATCAGTGTCATCGATCATGTTATTCATCTTCAATAGAATATTTAATCGTTTCGAGAATGAATGTGATATCTAATCAGTTTATATAACGGTTGATATTTAGCATATACAAATGAGAAATGTGTTGAAGTTTATTTAAAATTGAAACAAAACATGAAGAAGACGAAGTGAGAAGAGGAAATACCTTTGCCGAGTAAGAAAAAGAAAAGGTATTATCAGCTTATTAACAATCAAAATCAATATCCGGTGATAGTTTGAATACAAACATCGTCACTTTCTTCAATTTTTCTGTTTTTTTTTATTAAATAAACATTCAACAAACGCTAGAGACAGAACGAAAGAACGAAATAGAAGAAGAAAAAAGCAAAAATAAGAAGACATAACATGACCAATGGACAATCACTAAAAAAAGCAGATCACAATGAATGCTTCGTTCTACTATATAAAAATTAGATTTATCTTACCTGATAAACGAGAAATTAATCAATTATCACAAAAAAAACACTAACTCTTCGATATAGATTTGATTTGATTTAAAATAAAACACTGTGAATAATCGAAAATAATAAGATTATCATTGAGTAACTTGGATTAACACCTAGCAAAAAATAAACAATTGCACATATGTTCTTCTCATGATATTAATCTACCTTTCGACGAGAGTGTCATCATTCGTGAATATTCCGTTGTGGTCATAGATTTTATAGGTCGTGTATATTTCGGTCGTTTTCTTCTTCGTTCATTGACTGTTGTTGTTGTTATAGTTGTTGTCGTCGTCATTGTTGTTGTTAATAATGAAAGTATTTGTACACTTTTTGCAGTACTTCCTAATGAATTCGATGCCATACATGTATATTCGCCTTGATCATCGAATGTAAAATGTCGAATAATCAATTCCGAAATAATATAATTATCAAATTCATAGATTCGATAATTTGAATGATATTTTTTATGATCTTTTATCCAATAGATTCTATCGATTGGATTCATAAGAATTTGACATTTTAAATGTATTTCTCGATGATTTGTATTTATAAATAAAATATTCGAAATAGTTTCTTCATTAATTAATAAAGTTATTTCCGGTGGATAGTGAATCGTTAATTGAAATGAACGGCCAACATCCGGTGGATAACCATTACTAGCAATACATTCATATCGACGATTTGTATGACGTGAAATATTGTAAATAGTAACTTCATTTGTTTCGCCTATTACTATTTCGAGACAAACGTTTTTTTTTAAAAAAAAAGAACGAAATCATTTTCAATTTTCATACTTTTTGTATTATCAGATTGATCGTAGGAGAGTATGCGAATATTTGGTGTTGGTTTACCGTGTGCATAACATTTAATAGTGAAATTTGAACCTGTTGGTATCGGCGATGGATAAGCTTCAGTTGTTATTTCATCGATAATTTTCGGTGGAACTAGAAAAATAAATTATTTCAATTTATCGACAAAGAAATCGATCGTCTCATCATCAAACCTTTCACTTCTAATGTTACAGTTTTAAATTTGCCGTTATTTATAAAACATCGATAGATTCCGGCATCATCTTCATCAATATCATCGATTTGTAGATTCCATTCTTCAGCATAGGCATGCAATAACGATATTCTCGGATCGCCATTGATAGCTCGATCTTCCATTGTTAATACTGAACTACTATTTAATTTCATCCAAATAACCTATTGAAAAGAAAACGAATTGATTACATAAACAATGTCGAAATCTATCGAGAGAGAGAGAAAAAAAAAGATAATTATTACTTTAAATGAACCGATGCCTGCTCGATTCTTCGTTTCTGGTAATGAAACGTAACATGGTAATAAAGCTCGTTTACCAATAATAACAGACACAGTTTCATGTGAACGATCAAATTTAGCTTCGAAAGATTGATCTATTAGAAACAGAAGAAGAAGAAGAAAATTATTGCCAAATCAAACATAATAAATGAGAAAACAAGCGATTGAGAATAGATATGTTATTATGTATTTTCTTTTTTAATTGTACATCTCTTGAAAAAAAATCTTTGTAGGACATTTTCATCTTATTCGATATGTCACATTCATATGAACAATGTTCTTGAGAATAGTTTAGTATTAGTAAAAGAGACATAATGGACACACACTTCTTTAGCGGACAAACATACTTCAGACAGAAACACTCTTCTTCGCCTGTTTTTTTCGCATGTGTCAGTTAATGACAATAGCTTATCTGATTTCTTTTTTTTTCTTTCTCTCTCGCAAACTTTCATAAGAGATTTTCATCGATGTTTAATCAGTAACAAAACATGTCGCCGGTATCGATAGAACATCGATTTCCGTTTACTTTCTCTTTATATCTATGTGCTAATCTTTTAGTCACGTTAAGGTGACAAAATCATGCCTAGTTTAATTTACTTGTCTTTCTATGTCGTTTTCTTTTTTTAATAAATGAACTACAAAATTTACTCGAACGCCCTTGGGGAATGTTTGTTTGAAATCAGAGACGAATCCGTGGTAGATTCCGCTTCTTTTAACTTAACTTCTAGATGAAATTCAATCGGCAACTGTTAATAAGATAGAACTCTGCATGTACATATGTGTGTGTGCATATGTTTTCTCTCTAAAATTGAATAATCTGCATAGATCATATGCTTGAAAAGGCCCGACAATCGTTTTTTGTTATCAATGAATAAATTTTTTTGGTTACATTTGTTTTCTAAACTTACCTGAATCATATTCGAAAGACTTGATTGTCGATATTGAAATTGTTAATAATAGAAAAATGAACATTGTAAATATGTGTGTATTCAAATTGTCTGTTAAGTATGTACAATTCGTGATTCAATTGAATTATATCAAAAATGTATTCATGCTTCGTTAAGAGATGTGTAAGAGAGGAATATGTTGATCATTCTTTTTTTTTATATGTATATACTGATGGAACAAACGATAGATGAGCGAAACGAGAGAAGAGAAGAAGAAGAAGAAAAATAGAGAGAAAGAGAAAGAAAGAAAAGAGAGCCACTGAACAGTCGATTATATTCTCTTCTCTCCGCTCTCTCTTTCTTTTCTTGTGTTTTGAAGTGTTCGACTAAAAAATGAGCTATTGATAATAATGATGATGAATATACTATATCAAAGTGAAAAGCTATTGTTTCCGCAGATATTGAAAAAAAAAGAAATATGTTCGTTCGATTCGGTCGGGTGTTAGTTTGTTCACTAAAAGTTAATCATATCTCTCGAGAATATTAATAGTGTCATCAATGTTCGGAACATAAAATATATGTGTTAATATCATCATCAATGAACCGTAACATGTTGAACAAGTGTTATTCGTTTTTTTTTAAACTGTTGTTCGTGTCAATATATTCATTCGTCGGTATTTATGGAGAATAAACGTGAGAAGAAAACAAAACTTTGAAATAGAATTTAAAAAGAATTTTTTGATTTTATTTTCTATCGGACGATTGAATCAATGTGATAGCATATTTGATCTTTCTTCCTTCTATATTGACAATGATCAATTACATAAGTTCATCAAATAACAGTAGATCATGATATTTCTATTAGTCAAAATATGCAAAGAACGATGATCATTTTACATAGATGATTAACTTTAAGGTGGCGAAAAAAAAGAGGAGAAGATAGATCTCATCTCCTAAGACAAAGATTATATTACATCTAGACTATCGTAGCATTCGAAGACTAGATATTAATCATAGATGAAGTGAAATAACGTCTAACATATCGATGTGAAAATGAATTTAAAATCAAAATGAGATTCATGCAAAGACGCTAGAGAATCATCAAACAAACGGCTTAGATGATTCAATCACATTTACACTCGATCTATATCAGCACAGCTACATATGGACAAAAAATATTGTTGGTTGTTAGTTTTTTCTTCTTCTTCTAATTATATAAATGTTCTTCATTGATAATCAATATGAAATTGAGAAAATTTCAATGTGTGAAAAAGCGATCGATTACGTAAAATTTTCTTTTTCGATAATCACTATTTACTTGATTAAAATACTTTCTTTAATTATACATCTTCGACAAGTTTCACAATACATTGAATTACATCTTTCTTTCAAGGTTAATCAGAAATTAATATAAATCAAGGTTAAATATGAGAATACATCTTTTATCTTAGTTCGATCCACTGCCAATGTTTATTAATAATAATATAAAAAAAAAAGAAGAGAGAGAAAGAGACAAAGTTGACTATCACCAAACAACATAAAAGACTAGATAAATTCAATGTTCGAATTTGCATAACAGACGATGATTATTTCTTGTCAACTTGTCCGGAAACACATTGATCCATAAATTGTGCCATTTGCGCATCGTATGTTGACAAACCATTGAGATCATGTGTACTTAATGTAACTTGAACTTTATTATAAACATTGAACCATTCAGGATGATGATCGAGTTTTTCTGCTAGAAGTGCAACACGTGTCATGAAGCCGAAAGCTTCATTGAAATTTTTAAATTGAAATGTTTTGGCAAGTGCATCACGATTGTCAACGATTTTCCAGCCGGTTGTTTCTAATTGTTGTAAAATACTTGTTCGTTGATCACCTTCGAGTTTAGCACGCATTTTCTTCTTTGTCAAATCTTTAAATGCAACACTGGAATGTTTGTTTAATCTAGAAGATGTCAATGGATGGAACAGTTTTAAAATCCGAATAGAGTAACGATTCATAACTAGTTTATGTCTGAAAACAAACGAAACAGATTTTATCTGAATTTTCGCTTTTGTTTTTACAATAAAAAGATGAGTCAAGAAAGAGAGAAAAAAAGAAAATATTGTTTTTTTTGTTTATTAACGTTGAAGAACAGCTTTGATAAAATCTTCATAGACAATCATTCCTTGTTTATCTTCGAATTCGTAGATTAATTGTTCGACTTCTTCGTCAGTTAATCGTTCGCCTAAAATCAAAATTAAATTCTCATTCTTTTTTCTCGTTGATTTCGATTTCTAACCTAATGTTGTTAATAGATGTCGTAGTTCCGTTGCTGGTATTAAACCATTACCATCTTTATCAAATACACGTAAACCATCGACAAATTCATCGGCAGGTGCAACCGAATCTTTTTGTCGAGATAAACGTTCAAAAATAACTTGAAATTGTTGCATCGACAAACGATCAACTCGATTGAGATCATTCAAAAGTAAACTGATTTCAGCTTCGGTTGGATTCAAACCTAATGCTCGAACAGCTTCGCCTAAATAATGTTTTGGAATATGATCATCGCCACGATCATCATATAAACTAAAGACTAGAATCGAATGAAGAATAATAGATTTCGAAATTCAATATAAAATCTATTACTATCGCGAATATCTGCAAGAACGTCGTCATTAAGACCTGGCATTTTCTTTTCCTGAGAAGAAGAACAAATGACCGTTCGATTCGATTCGTTTCTTGTTTATTCTCTCATTGATCGATCTATTTACACACGCACGCACATCTGACGCCCAACGAATAAAAGTCAATAATCAATGGATGTCACTGTTGAACAGCATTCTCAGAAACACAAAACGAGAACATTTATTTCCCGTTACAAAAGTCACATTTATTATTAATAACAACAAAAGAGAAAAAAGATGATTTGTTTCCGTTTAAATAATCGTTAAATTTTCCATTTGTGCTTGTCTAAGCGAACTATTCGATGAATGAATCGAAGCGTTTAAATCAGTTTTGATAAAATCTTCATCTGTTTGCGAAAGAATTTCAATCGAATGATCGGAACTTTTCGTTTCTTGTTCGTATGTTTGATAATTAGCCGAATTAAGAAAACGTTTTTTATTCTCATGTAATGATGTTTGATAAAATATTCGATGATCTCTTGCCGACATGGACGTTGCTGGTGAAAGTGTTTGCACGAATTTTTTCTTCCATTTTTTATTTTTATTTTCAAATATTGGATAAAGTTGTGAATAATAATTATTCGTTGTATTTGCAGCTATTAATTGCTGTTGATGAATATGTCTTGCTGCAGCTGCAGCTGTTGTTGTTACAGGATAAAGAAATGACGGACGATCAAGTGAAAACATACGTGATCGTTGTGATGCATTGGTTTTATGTGCTAAACATTGTCGCCAAAGGATCTGTCGACATGTTCGAGCGAATTTTTCCGATAGAAAACAATAGAGAATAAAATCAATCGAAGCATTTATACAAAGAAATAGATTAGCAAAATTATTGAATATTAATAAAATGATTCGACGTTCGGGTGACATATTGACATAACTCTCAATCATTGTTTCATATGTCAATGATAGACTTTGCGGTGTCCATAGTAGTAATGCAACGAACAGACAAAATATAAGAACAATTGTTACTTTACGTTTACGAACATCCGATCGACTATGTCGACGTAATGGATAAGTATACGATGTTTTCAAAGGCATTGTTGATACAAAAGAGAATTTATTTTGATTGATCGGTGATAAATCGGATTCAGTTGAAAATGGATTAAATGTGGGCGAACTCTCAATATCGAATCGACGAGAACGATGCACGTACCTATTAGTTTCAAAAGAAAAAAAAAGAAAAATTATTTAATTAAACACTTTAGTCTGTGTCGGTACTTATTGAGTAGTTATTCTTAGGAATTTATTTATAGCATCAAGGAAACGACTCATATGAACAAAAGATCTTGAAAGTTTCAATGATGAACTTAACCAATACTCATGATATTGTTTTATAACACATTGAAACTCAGAATTCATCAGGAAAATGTCAAGATATTGTTTTCTATAGAGTATTTATTTCTAGACAAAAGATATCTCCTCATCATACTTGTCAACTTACCATATTAAAATTGAATTACATATACAAAGTAATGTCAAAGGTATCCATATGATAACAACACAAATAAAAACAAGATAGAAACGATGTAGAACAAGAAAAATATGTGATGAATTTGTTTGATTCATTGATTCAGTTTGATCGAGATTATGAACAAAATTTTGCTCGAAATATGTTGGCAATGTAATAAGAAAACAGATAACTAATAGAAAACATATTAAATGTCGTGACCGTCTTACTGAACAAGTACGTTTAGCATAGATCGGTCTTGTTACAGCTAATGTTCGTTCGAGTGTAAAACAAACAATTAACCATGTTGCTGTATTCGAACTGAAATCAGCTAATGGACGAAGAATAAATAATAATGTTTGAGTAAATGAATATTGAGAAAAGAAATCATGTGAACCAAAATTTAATATCAATGTTAAAATTAAATAACATGAATCGCATAGAGCGAGAATAGTTAGATAATTGTTTGTACTTGTTCGTCGAAGACGTCGTCGTGTAAGAACAAATATTGAAATGAAATTGCCAGTTAAACCGAAAAGAACTAATAGAGGCCAAATATAAAATTTGACAACTAAACGGACTCGCGTTAATAGAAGAAAATTTCGTTCGATTGTTGTATTTGTCGGAGTAAACATTTCGATAGTAAACTAGAAAATATGATAAAGAAAAAACATTCTCAATTTACTTTGCATGAGTATACAAGAGAAAAAAAGAACGCATAGAAAATAACGAAAGATTATTATTATTATTATTATTATTAATAATCCTGGAAAAAAAGAGAGAGCATACAATTTGTCTATCAAATATTAATAAAAAAACGCTTGCTTTCCTTGTTTTTGGGCTCGATCTATGATATTCAACGAGTTTTATTTCCAATCACATTAATATTTTAAATCTATTCTTTGCAAACCTATTCATGAGGTCAGAATGATGATAAAACAAGAAAATGATATTTTTCTATTGAGCACATACTTATTTATATCTGACTGTGAAATAACAATCAATATATTTACATAAAAACGACAGTTGACAGTGTATTCATGCAGAGAAAATTGCGAATGAAC
>ERZ778019.422-NODE-422-length-83928-cov-12.624051_pt1 | contig 83928 bp, 112 predicted proteins | sample MGYA00375749_ERZ778019 | MGnify/ENA primary metagenome ERZ778019 (study PRJEB29350, sample SAMN05389821) | bioreactor metagenome | isolation source: Ammonium sulfate bioreactor | place: South Africa: University of Cape Town | collected 2014-03-17 ... | reverse complement strand
GTTTCATCATTTCGAAATACTTGTGTAATGGTGACGTCAGCAGCAAATGATCGAACTGTAGCGTCGACGCTCACTCGTTTCAATGGAACGAAAGCGTCTTTCTCTGGAGGATTTGTAGGTCGTGGACCTGGTAATGGTATTGGTAAAATACGAAGCATTGCGAATGAAATGTAATGTGAAAATGTTTGGTCTTTTTATATGCGTATTTTTGTATACAATGAATCAGAATTATGATATACGATGAGTCACTCATTTATTGCCTCATAGAGACAAAATGAATAAAGAACAAGAATATTCTCGATAAAATGTCGAGGTTTCAGCAGTTTATCAAGTGTAAATATGTTGTGAAATAACTTCATATATTTGTAAGAAGATAGATTTTCATAATTATTTTGCGCTCTTTCTCTCTCGTGTGTTAATATTAAACATTAAGTATTAGAGAAAAAAAAGTCGAACAAAGATCATGCAAAAAAATATTGTCCTTGAGAATGAAATAGTTCGAGAACACAGGCTCGATATATTCACACTAAATATCGGTGTTGTTTCTGTTGATGAATGTGCATTGGGTGCTAATAACAGATTTTTTGTCGATCGTAAATGATCGTTCATGATTGTGTTATCTATATGATACAAATAAAATAACATTTATCGATAGTTTTCTTGTCATACTGTTATTTAGTTGTATACTAGCACGTTCTATTCCATAGACATTTTCTGCTTCACAAACAATTGTTTGTTCAAAATCTTTTTTCTAAAAAACAAAACGTAAGAAAAATTTGTCAGAATTTGATTAATGAATGCGTATACTGAAGAAAGAGTGAATTGTTGAACGATGCATGATTGATTAATGTTTGTTTGATGAATATGATCATCACGTTCCTTTTGTCTATTCCGCCACCATTCAATACGCTGTGGCAATGGACGAGCACATATTATACATATCAAACTATGTTTTGTTAACATCAACAATTGAACTGTCGGTTTATCTAATTTGAGAAACAAAACAGATCTTCTCGAATTAACAACTTAACATTTCTTACGTCGAACATCAACGAGATATTTTCTTCTTTCATGTCCATTCCGTGTCGAACATGTAATTGTTCGGAAACGATCATCATTTCGTTGAATATTTGTTAATTCTAATTCATTGGTATATTGTGTACCTACGAAGAACTCGAAAGAAATAAAACAGAATTCAATAGAATCAATAACATACGAACAGGTCCTCCGCGATGACTTTCTTCGATAATCCACATGCCATCTTCAGCACATTGTAATGTTAAATTTGTACCTTCTAAGACAGTTAAATGAATAGTCGATGCTAAGCAAACAAAACAAAATTCAATATCATTGAATTCTTTTAAATATAAATTACAATTAATAACAGTTAGTTGAGCAATGTATTGTATTGTTTCATCAGTACGACATTCGTATTGACCTTCATCGGACAATTCAACTGATTGTATCATTAAATTTGATGAATACGAGTTTTGAATATCGAAACGTGGATTATTTGAAACTAATTTGCCATTCATACTTATTAATTCGCCTGAATCAGATTTGAATAACATCGTCTGAATACAAAAGAGTGTTTTTTCTTCGTTTTAATAAAATATTTCCTTTACTGTATGTTCATTTTTTGTAGTCGATGATCGTGTGATTGAAAAACATGGTGGTAATGTTATTGTCGAGCCAATTTCTGATTCAAATTCAAAATTTTGAATTGTTTGACTCTGATTAATAAATAAAAGAACAATTTGAATAATAATAACTAAACAAGAATATTTGCGTAACATTATTCTACATGATTGAATATTAATCGAAATGTGTTCCTTCCTCTTTCCCCCTCTTACAGAGCAAAAGAAATCGATCATTTCTCTCTCGCTCAAGAAAAAAAACAGTCAATTAGAAGAAACAAGGAGAGACAAGACGATGAGATAACTCCATGCATGTATTATACCAGAACATTTATCTTTGCCAAAAAGAAAATAGAGAGATAAACATAAAAGTATCACAAATCAGTCAGTTATTATTTACTAAACAATCAAAATATTGAATCTAGAAAATGATTTACTAGACTATTGCTTCATCATCAGTATATTTTGCTGAGTTACGGCAACATAATCGATTTTCACACCGGTCACATATGAGTACAATTGTGACAAGAATAAAAACTATAATAAGCAATATTAAGATGATTTCGATTCGTAGATTTTCAAAATGAAAATCTTCAGGAGATAAAAACATAACCAAACGACGACCTTCCAATCCCATAATAAAAAACAGTTATGATATCCTCAAGCTGAAAACGTCGTCCTTTATTCGTTTCAGAATAAAGATAGTAAATTCTGGAATATCATCTCCTACTGTGTTATCACTAACTAATTATCTACAGAAAGTGTTCGTTAACAACAATTTGACAATTCTCTCATCTGTCGTCTATTAACCTTGTAGATCGCATATGCATACTGATAAACATAATATTATTTATTGTTCATGAAAAACAAACCGACAAAAGCGTGATCATATAAAATACGAAAATACAATTAGTGATGATTTAACTGAGTCATTGTACGTATAGTCGACTCGAGGGCGAAGACGAATACATACACGTGATTGAAGAATACACAAAACATTAAAATTAAGATAAAATAAACAAAAAAAAACAAACAATAACTTTTATATTTAATTATTGACTAACGAGTTAAGAATTAGCTTTCGACAAATGATTAATAAAAGACACAACGAAGGCTAATCTGTTAGTAAAGTAAAGAGAATTTTCTTGTTTACGATTATTCTTAGCCTCTGATAACGACGACTAAATAAATCATTGATGTGTAACGATGATAGAATATAGATCGCAAAAAAAAGCGTATATGGCGAAGGTAAATCGAAGAGCAAAACAAATCATTGTCATTTTATTTTGATATAAATCAAACGCATTACCAATACTAATAGTCATAGAAAAAAAAGGAACTATAATAGATAATTTGACCGATCAAATGCAACATGAATTGAATCTGATGAATAGTGATGTTAGCACTACGAATAATTTCAATCGTTTAACAGCCACGCAATCACTTTCAAGAAAAATATCCGATCATGGTCAACATCATGGTGCAAATCAACAATCTCTCTATTCAACACCAATAATTACAACAACTGATTATAGTCATCGATCAACATTGGGCATGCCTCCTGTTTCACAAATATTATCAACTCATCGAAGTTTAGATGCAGGATACGATACAGATGGAGCAATAGGAACAGGCAAAGTAACACCTCGTCATAAGATTGGTCATGGTTATGAACATTTTGTTTCACCACGATTATCTCCTAAACGATCGAATAACAAACCATCAATGCAATTACCACCTGTACCACATCGTACTCAATTAACTATTCCTTCGTCATCGGGTCAAGATCGACAACATAATGAAAGAGAAATCGATGAAGATTCAAGTGGTGATACACGTCGACGACATATACGTCTTAGTCGACGTGTTCATGCACGATCTCCTACGACGGAAAATCATGGTACACGTAATACAGCTCAACTATCGACAATACCAAGACATGAACGAGTATTTTCATCAACTAGTACAAATCGACCGTTTAAGTTAATTTTTATGCGTCATAGTGAACGAGCAAATCAAGCATTGGGCGCTGATTGGTTTAGCAAAGCTTTTCGTACGAATACATACAAATCATTTGATGCAAATCTACCGATTTCATTGCCAAAACGACGTGTTGATCAAGCATATGAATTCGATCCGCCATTAACAGGTTTGTTTTCTTTGTCGATCTTGAAATCAACATATCTGATTTAATTTAGTACGTGGTCTAAAGAATGCTCGTTATGTTGGCCGAACAATGATAGATCATAATTTAGTTGCTGATTTATGTTTATGTTCGATAGCTATTCGATGTGTTCAAACAGCTCATTCTGTTCTATCAGGTATGGAACGTTCTGAACAAGCTCCAATACGTATCGAACCAGGTTTATTCGAATGTCCTCATCTTAATTATAAAATAATCGAAAGTTTCATGACAAAAAAAGAATTAACAGACAATGGATTCAATCTCTATCAGGATTATAAACCACTGATCGGTAAACTCACAGTACCTGAATCGTTAGATGATTATTTCGAACGATCTGTTCAAGTTATGCGAGGTATTATCGATCGATATGCTCCTCGAGGTGGAACAATACTCATTGTTACACACGCACCTGGTCTACTTGCTTTAACAAGTGCAATTAATGGTCTACGACCTAATACAGAAACATTCTATCGTACTGTAGCTGCCTATCCGCCATTAGCTTTCTTTGTTGCTGAATATAATGGAACTCGATGGGAACATACAGATCAACCATTTTCTCTTATTCCAACAATATAATAGTACTGCTCGTTTAAGATTTCAATTTATTTGTATCTATTTGATTTTTGTTAATAAACATAAAACGTATCTTTCGCGTTAGAATAGTTTCAATTTTAATCGATCTAATATTGAATAATTGTTTGTAGTTTTGGTCGAAATATCTGATTCAATGTTTTTACAAAGATTTAATGACGAAGGTATTTTATATTTATCGGAAAGTGTAGATGGATAATTGATGATATTCAATTCTCTTCCATTTAATTTACGATCATTAAAATAAGTTAACCAGGATAGAATTGAAGTGAAACCATCTGATGTTACGGATGAAAATAAAACTTTATGAACAGGACGATCCTAAATTTATCAAAAAATGAAATCATTATTAGATAAATTATTTATTTCGATTTACTTTTATAAATAACAGATCTAATTCTCGTTCAAGTTCGAGAAGATTAATAATTTTCTGTTTATCTGACTTAGTAAAAACAATAAGTAATGGTTTATCTACTAAATTTTCATCAGTTAATAGATCAAAAAGTGCCTCTTTAGCATCGCTTAAACATGTCCTATCATGACTATCAACCATAAACAGTAGAACATCAGAATTATTAAATAAATGCGGCCAAATATGTCGTTGATGTTTACAACCACCACAATCAAATAAAAGTAGATCGATATTTGTTTGCATATTCAAATGAATACTAATAGCAATCACGCCGTGCGTTGAAACAAATGTTCTTGGTTCGGTTATTTGATTCAATGTTTTTAAACAATGTACAAATGATGTTTTACCGGAATTGTCGAGACCGAATAATGCAACACGTAATTCATGATTTTCAGTCGGAACATGTCTACGAGAAGAAGAATAACAACAGCCCATGCATACTTATTCAATATTTCTTAGATCGAAATTACAGAAAACTCTAGGCGCCGAAATTTATATTAAACACAAAACTTTTTTTAGTGAATATAACTAATAGGTTAATCCAAAATCACACAAAAATATAAAATAATTCATAAGTTCATGTCTCTTTGAAGCCATTTGAAATTATTACCTGACACCAGAAAAAAATAGAGCATCTTCGGCATTATTATTCATACGTACTCGTTGAAACCAAAATGAGACAATATATCTTCGTCCTATTATTGTTGGAAATTCTTGGACAAGATATTCAGCTCTTGACGAACTAGACGAACCATCAGTTTTCCTGCATAGTCCTTTGTAGCATCTACCAGTTCGACAATATGTGTTAACTATGTCGCCTGGGCTACCGGAATTGCATCGACTTTGACACCAAAATTTCCAATTTGTTGGAGATGATGATGAATCTTCGAAACTTGGATTGTTCAACAGCTCATATGATGTATCATTACTTAAAACAACAGAAACATCATCCAAAAGGATATAAATATTCTTTTCCATAAATATTCCGAAGAATAGCACATGCCCAACTCGAGTAGCCGTAAAATTATATGAATATCGCGTCCAACTCAAGTTAGTCTTAGCTGACAACGATAATGTACTTGATAGTCGTGATGAGCACCCCGTTGCTATAAAAATAATTGGTATAGAAAGAAAATTCACAGAGAATTCACTTACATGTGGTAGCTGAAGTTGTTCTAGTAGCTACAAGTGATAAAGAAGAAAGTTTAAAATAAACGAAATCTTTCATTTGATAGAAATAACTTACTGGTAGTAGTTCTTGTAGCTAAAAAATACAATATGAAATCAATAATACTTAAACTAGCAATGAGATTTTCATACTTGTAGTCGTTGTGGTTCGTGTCGTTGTCGTGCTAGTCGTAGTCGCTGTTGTAGTCGTCGTTGTAGTGGTAGCTGTACTAGTACTTGTTGTCGTTGTTGTCGTTGTTGTCGAAGCTGTTGTAGTCGATGTTGTGGTAGTTGTTGATGTTTCAGTTGTTGTTGTCGTCGTAGTAGTCGTCGTAGTTTCTGTCGTTGTGGTTGAACTTGTGGTTGTTGTTGTCGAATCTGTGGTAGTCGATGTAGTGGTAGTTGTTGACGTTTCAGTTGTTGTAGACGTTGTTGAAGTCGTTGTAGTTTCTGTTGTTGATGTTGTCGTTGTTGTTGATGTAGTTGTAGTTGTCGACGTGTCAGTTGTTGTTGTCGTCGTAGTAGTCGTCGTAGTTTCTGTCGTTGTGGTTGAACTTGTTGTTGTTGTTGTTGATGTAGTTGTAGTTGTCGATGTTTCAGTTGTTGTTGTCGTTGTTGTAGTCGTCGTAGTTTCTGTCGTTGTGGTTGAACTTGTTGTTGTTGTAGTTGACGTTGTGGTAGTTGTTGATGTTTCAGTTGTTGTTGTCGTCGTTGTAGTCGTGGTAGTTTCTGTCGTTGTGGTTGAAGTCGATGTTGTCGTTGTTGAATCTGTTGTAGTCGATGTGGTGGTAGTTGTCGATGTTTCTGTTGTTGTAGTCGTCGTTGTAGTCGTTGTAGTTTCTGTAGTGGATGTTGTCGTTGTTGTTGATGTAGTTGTAGTTGTCGAAGTCGTAGTAGTTGATTCAGTAGTTGTAGTGGATGTTGTCGATGTTGTCGTTGTTGTTGATGTTGTTGTTGATGTTGAAGTAGTTGTGGTTGATGTTGTGTCTGTTGTAGTCGATGTTGTAGTCGTTGTTGAAGTTGACGTTGTTGTAGTTGATGTTGTTGTGGATGTTGATGACGTTGTAGTGGATGTTGTTGTCGATGTTGAAGTAGTAGTAGTTGATGAAGAAGTCGTTGTAGTTGATGTTGTTGTTGTGGTCGATGTTGTTGTGGATGTTGACGTCGTAGAAGTTGATGTTGAAGAAGTTGTTGTGGTCGTTGATGTTGATGTAGTTGAAGTAGTTGTTGTTGTTGTCGATGTGGTTGTAGTACTTGTAGCTGAGCACAAAAAAAAAAGAAAATTTTTCGCTTATAGATTCATGATTTGTGTAAGTCAAAGGTATTTCTTACTTATCGAAGTTGTAGTTGTTGTTGTTGCAGTAGTCGCTGTTGTTGCTAGAAAAGTCAACTATTTTCGATCAAATTTCATAATAAAAGTAAACCTACTAGTAACAGTTGTTGTTGATTCATTTGCTAAATAAAAAGATGATACTTAAAAAAAAAAGGAGAGATCATAAGCAGAGTACATACATTTTGTTGCTAAAATACTGGCAGTAGTAATTCCAGCTAAAACCATTGCAGCAATAGTAGCTGCACAAAACAAAGCCAAAGGTCTACGCATAGATTGTTTTCTTGCATTTGTTTTAATTGCTTGTTTCTGAAGATTTTCAGTACGATTCGGTACTGTTTCACTAATATCATCGAGCGGTATTTGTTCGACATCGTCTGTTGGTTGTTCTTCATGTTGAAATGATGAGTCTTTCGAGTTTATTTGTATTGACCGTTCATTAGCAATCGATAGTGATCCTTCTGCCTGCGGTACAACAGTACTTTTTCGAGCACCTATTGGATTTCGAGATTTCTATAAAATAAATGAGTATGTAATTATTTCGGAAGTGAAATCCAGAATTACTTACCGATACAAGATTACTGATATGACTAATGTTATTAGTAGGCTATAAAATACGAAACAAATCGATATGAAAGGATCCTATTAATGAAATAACTGATAAACAAACCAGTTGATTTTCAGAAACTGATGCATGATGTCCAATCTGTTTACTGGTTGGATTTTTATGTTTTTTGTGAGATTTTTCAGCGATTGTTGTAATTTTCCATTGCTGTATTTTTACTTTCATTTTGCGTGCAAAAATAAAACAGTACGCCTTTAAAATAAAACCTGATTACTTGAAAAATGGGAGGTTTTATATATTGTTCTGTGAAATCATATAATTTATTATATTTAATTAAAAATATTGCTGATTTTCGTGCGACAGAGACAATGGAGACATTGAAAACGAAGAAAAGAATATTCTCAAAGGTTTCTTCGTACTTAAGCAAACAGCTTTCGTTGAAATCCATAGTAATTCAAAATATTATATTCAACTCCGCGGACATTATATGAAAGATGATTGCATTTCGTCTATATTCTTCATCTAATTACAAAAGATCATGTAAACAACTTTGTTTCAATAATAAAAATTAGAAACTGTTGCTTTTGTTCAAATGGTTTCATGGAATGGCTTTACAATTGCGCATATTTATAAATCTGATTAATAATTCAGTAAAATAAAACAAAAACATTCCTATTCTTTCACTTTTGCCCTCATTGTACATTTCGACCCACTGTTTTTATATAAGCATATGAATACAAAAAAATGAATTGTTTTTTTTTATCGCGCTTAGGTTCAATTGAAAGCAAAAAAAAACAAAAACTTTTTAAAAATGTCAACAAGTTATATTTCTACGCATAAGAATTCATCACTGGCGTCTGTTGGTCAAATGACTGATGAAAACGATGATCAAACTGAAAAATTGCTTAGTTCGAATACGTCATTAGATCAAAATCAAATAACTAATCATGAACGTCCATGTGCACTGACACAAATGCTACTTGCCTATGCTCAACAGTTAATATCTGAACCGCATAAATTAAATAATATTTTCAATGTACTTGAAATTCATTTTAATTCCTATGCAAATGATCAACAGCTGATTTATTTCGAAGGAATATTTCAAATTTTACACGATTTTAAAGAACAAATTACTGAATTCGTACTGATCGAGACAATGAAAGTACTACAAGTAAAATGATTTATATTCAACATAAATATCAAAATAAGAATTGATTTCTTTTGTTATTCAGATTGGTCCATTGTCTGCATGCACTTTTGAGGATTTTATTTTAATTCTATGTCATCTACCATCGATCAAACAAGATCCACATGTATTTCTCAATATTTTCAATGAATTAGATCATGATAAAGATTTGTATATAACATTTGACGATATTCAATTTGTTTTACCACATTTATCGTCTCATCTTAACGAAGAAATCATTCGGATTGCTATTCGTACGATTGATGCCGATCATGATGATAATCGTTTGTCTTATTTCGATTTTGTAACAAGTCTGCTAGCATTAGAAGAGTGTAAATCGATTATGAAAACGAAAACAACAGTGAATGATACCTTAGGGTTGAATGTTGAATAGAAACGTTTTAGTTTTTAAGTATTTTTTCATGTTTTGCTTATTTACTTTGCTTTTCGACAGACGAGTCGTTTAATTTATCGATTAGAAAACAATAAGGTGAAAGTATTCAGAAGACTTTCGAACGAAACACAATTCACATGTATCTAATTTTGATATTATTACTAATTCAAATAAATATCAGTTGGACTCAAACCGGATCAAGTAAATGAAAGATAACTTTTGAAAAGTGACACGTTCTTTTCTTTGTTAGATTCGACAATTTCATGTAATATACCTTCGTTTTCATCATCAGCTGTCATTGTTGCTGGTGGCAATGGCCAAGGTGCTTCTGCTCAACAGCTAAATCTACCGTATGGTCTATTTATTGGCTCTAATAATTCAGTTTATATTGGTGATGTTGGCAACGATCGTATACAAGTATGGCCATCGGGTGCAACGAGTGGAATTACTCTAGCTGGTGGACAAGGTTTTGGCTCTAGTTCAACACAAGTCGATGGTGCTCGAGATATTTATGTGAATTCGACAAGTAATTCATTGTTGGTCTTAGATAGTGGAAATCAACGTATACAACAATATGATTTGACGAGTAATTCGATAGTTGGCACAACAATCATGACGAATCTACCGCTTAGCTGTCGAAATTTTTTTGTTGAACAAACAAATAATATTATTTACTTATCGGATATGTATAATCATCAAGTTCTTCGCATGCCGAATGCAACAATCCTAGCTGGTGGCAATGGTTTTGGTTCACAAGCAAATCAATTGTATTATCCAGCAGGTATCTATGTTACTTCTACGGAAACAATCTATATTGCTGATTCGTTCAACGATCGTATACAAATGTAATTACATATTTTAATAATCCATAAGAAAATAGATTTGTTGTATCGTACTAGGTGGACACCTGGTGCAAGTATTGGTATTACAGTAGCTGGTGGAAATGGTCGTGGTTCAGCAGCAAATCAATTAAATTCTCCTATGCATGTTATTTATATGCCATCAACTGGTAATTTAATTATTACAGATAGTGGAAATGCACGTATTCAAGTTTGGACTCCGAATGGTACCTGCGGTATTACAGTGATCAGTAGTCAATTTACGTATCCGATATATAGTGCATTTGATTCAAACAATCAATATCTATATGTTCTTGACCAAGTTGCATGTCTAGCAAAACGATTTACACTTGTATCGAACACTAATTTATGTAGTCAGTATTTTATTAAAAACAATTATTCTCTTCATTTCATTTCTCAATGTTTAGTTCCAAGTAGTTGTACGATGATTACTCCAACAACAGCAGCTACAAATCCATCATCTACTTCAATATCTCAAAATTTAACAACACCAACAACAACACCCTCATCATGGATTATTGTACTGTCAGTGATCGGAACTGTGACCGTAGTCATTGTTGCGTTATCCATCTATACTCTTAAACGAATGATTAAATTAAAGTAAAACAAAATTCTGTTCAAAGAATTGAGGATGTTGAGGATTTTTCAATAAACGCCCAAAAACGATCTTTTCCATTAGCTATGGTAGTTTCTTTTTACCAATTTTAATTAAACGTGTTTTCGATGTTTGTGATGCAGCTTCATCAACGCCTATAACGATAGTTTATTCTCGCGGCTTCTATATTCAATTCTATCTGCAGATGTCAGACGAAGAAGAGTGTTGATTGGACTTCGCAGATAGTCAATTGAATGATTTGATAAAGAAGTAAATGATGTGATGCGATTGAGAGAATATTTTTGAAGTGAAAAACATGTTTCCGAAGAAATCTCAAACTGAAACGAATAAAAATGATTTTCTACATAATTTGGACGAAGCTCGAGAAGCTCGTCGTCGAGAAAAACAAGCTCAACAGTCGGCAATTATCATACAAAAAACGCTACGAGGTTATCTTGTCAGAAAAAAATATCGTGACTATCGAAAGTAATTCATCGTTTCATGTGTGTCAATCATCATCGTTTTTTTAAACTATTTCTTCGATTTAGAAATGAACTCAACGGAGTATTTCTTGGATTTGCTGATTCCAATCCACAAAAATATCCAACTCTTCAACCAGGTTTACATTTGAATTTGAAATTCTCTGACATCATCAAGCGATTTCTAAATTTTCTAGCTTCCAATATGTTTCCACATCTTCAGCATTTTCTCCTCTATTACAATCGAATTAAAACAAAAAATGATTCACAAGAATTACAACAAGTATTTTCGAAATCGTCAATGTCAATTGATTGATCTCTCGTGTTTTAGTTGTTATTAGGTGTCGTGAATTACATCTCGACAAGTTTATTATCCGAGGATATCAAAGTAAAATATCGAAATATGAAATTCGAATTCCTATTAATCGATCATTGATCTTCTAGTTTAGTTATTTAGCTGCATTTTTTAATAAAGATGTGAATGCTCATTGGATGAAATTTAATCAAGATTTCATGAACATTCTTCTTCGAATTCTCGAAACAACAGAATTAAATACAACAATTGATATTCAATTGACAATCAATTCGATAAATTGTCTCTTTCTTCTAACTGATTATCAACATTGGAAAGCTTTACAGAAAAATCTGAGTACATAAAATGACAAAAAAAAACAATCAAAAATTCAAAATCGATTTAATTTAGACGAACTTCTTCTCAAAACTCTACTGGCAATTAATCGAAGTTATTTAATTCATCTTGGCCAACATAATCTTCTCAAAGTTCTCAAAGTAAAAATCAGTTTTATCAAACATTTAATCGTTACAAATTTCTTCGTCGGAATAGATTTCAATGGTACGTTGTATGCAACGCCGACTTGAATCATCGATATTTTCGAATGTTGCATCTTTAGTTTTCAAGTAAAGATTTTGTTTTTTCTCATTGAATTGATTCGATAGATTGTTGTAGACTTCTATTTAACAATGATTTCAATCGAACATATGTAATTCTCTTTTCTCAAACGTTTCTTACGCTACCAACATTTCTGACAATGTGTCACGAATCTTCACATAAAGTAATTACACAAGTCTCTAGTTGAAGTCATCTTTAAACTTGATTTAGTCATTCCAAATGGCTTGTGAAAAAGATCTATTCAATCATCTTATTTGTGTATTCAGTGTCAAAGAAGCATTTGTTAGTCTAAGCGAAAATATCGATATTATCGAATTGTGTTATATTTTGGGTAGGAAAACAGAAGAATTTCGATTGATTTGATTTGATATTTCAATTAGGAAATCTCGTTGCACTTGCAAGTTTCGATTCGACTCAAGTTGAATCAATGAAACAGCCGTTTATTGACAGTCTATTCAATTTGTTGGATGTCTGTCGAAAACGACAAAGTCAAACTGAACAAACAAAAATGACCAGTGTTTGGCATCCGATTATCGGTCATGTCAAAGGCAAAACATCGACAATGACTGTGTAAAATTATTGATCGAATCTTAAAATATTCGATTCACAATCGATTCTTCTAGATCGAATCAAGAAATTGTTCAACGTGTTGTTAATCAATACAAATATCTTTGGTCAAAAGCGTTTGTCACTATGCTTTTCGAATCAATTCCATCGGGACATCCGCCAGCAGCTTCGGCGTCTTCGACTATTAAAAAAGATATTATTCGAATGAAATTCGAGAAATTATTTGGTTCGAAAAGTTCAACAGAAAAACTAACAACTGATGAGTTAACACAATTGATCTGTCGTATAACAACATTCTATCAAAAACTACTTCAAACATTAACTGAACTACGTTTGCAGATTCTCTGTGGTTCGAATTTTCAATTGAATATTTCGTTCAATAAATTCGTTTTCTTTTTGCATAGCTCTTTCATTACAAGATTCTTTGATCAGTAGTCTCTGGCAATTTTTGCATAATATCGGTCCAACTTGTGGTTTAAAAGAACTTTTAAAAATCTACGAAAGCAATCGAGATAATCTGCATCCCATATTCGATCTACTTCAATTATTTTCCAATCTTTGCTCATATCTTGCAACGTAATCATCGTTTTATTTGAATTTGTTTGGCATTTTTTGTTTTGTTCAGAGTTTTGGATGAAGAAGAAATGTACAAACAACAGAAATATTTAGATCTTCAATCGTGGTCGGAATTTAGTTTATTTCTGAATCAATTTGTTTATCGATTGATTCGTTTGGAATTCGAACGACCGTTACAAACATCGGCCAAAATTCGTCTAGAAAACAATCAATTGTACAAAACACTTCATCAATTATTGATTCTACTTCACGAGAGAAACTCACGAAAATCATTCACTCCCGATTCACATTGGCTGATTCGGTAGTCAAACGTCAAGAATAAACGAGAGAATATTTTTGTTTTTCTGTTTGAAAATAGTGAAGTCAAATGCTCATCATCATTTTTAACGGAACTCGAACGTGATGATTCCTGTGCTACTTATCTTCTCGAACAAATTCCGCATATTCTCACATTTAAAGATGTAACTAATGTTTTTTCTCTCTGAGAATATTGATTTTTTTTCTTTTAGAGAGTTAAAATCCTTCAGATGTTCATCGAACGTGATAAAGAAAAGGAATGTAATGAAGTTTCGTCGCTAAGACACACGAAGAATTACTATGAAATCCATCGAGTTAATCTGTTCGGAGTAAAACAATCAAATGATTTCGAGATTTGTAAATCACGTTCTGTTTTGGTTGAAAAAATAGGACGCATTTCAATCATTACAAAATGCATCGTCAACGACATGGAAAAACACAATTCGAATCAGTTTTATCAATCAACAAGGTCTTGCTGAAGCTGGTATCGATCAAAACGGTATTTTTAAAGAATTTATTCAAGAAGTTACACGACAAGCTTTCGATCCATCGTTTAATCTATTTAAAGTAAAAAGATTTGTCCGATGAGAAATCGTTGTTTTCATTGTTGAGAAATATTTTTGTTTAGATAACAGAAAATCGAACTTTATATCCTTCGCCGATCTCGGATCAAACGGAGAATTATTTGTATTTGTTTAATTTTATCGGTAAAACTCTTGGCAAAGCTGTTTACGAACAAGTTGTGTTAGATATCGAATTAGCTCCGTTCTTTTTACGTCATTTTATCTCGAGAAAAAACCTCAATTATTCGTGTTTCGATGATTTGATGTTTCTCGATCGAGATCTTTACAATAATTTAAATTTTCTCAAAGTAAATTTCCGAACATTTTCTTTTCTTTTTTTCGATCTCAATCGATTAGCACTATGATGGCGATGTTTCGAGTTTAAGTTTAACCTATTCAATCGATGAAGACGTGCTCGGTGAAATCAAAACATTCGATATTATACCTTGCGGAAGACATATCAACGTAACAAATGACGATAGAATCGTTTACATTCATCGAATGTCAATCTATCGAACTTATACAAGAATTAAAAATCAAATTCGAATGTTTACCGAAGGTTTTAAATTGTTGATTAAACCTGAATGGATTAACATGTTCTCGGTACCTGAATTACAACAATTGATTTCAGGAGAATCATCGGATGTTGATCTCAATGATTTGAAGTTTGTGGATTTTGTTCGTACGAAAGACAAAAGTGAATCATTTCTTTTTTTTTTGAAGATCGAATGTTGTTTATCAAGGCGGATATCATGGTAAACATCCGGTAATCCGATGGCTTTGGGAAATATTGGAAAAGGATTTTACACGAGAAGAACGAGCACTTTTTCTTCGAGTTTGTTGCGCCTTTTTGTTGATTTGTCTTTCAAATTTCTCGTGTTGAATTAGTTCGTCACAAGTTCGTGTCGTGCACCACTCCTTGGCTTTCGTTCACTCAATCCTCCATTTACAATTCGATGTTTAGAAAGTTCGGAACACGAAGTAAAATCTGCAGTTTAGTCAATTTGATTCGATATTTTTCGAATTTAGGAGGAAGGCGATTCGTTAGGACGAATCTTTCGTAATATGATTAGTATCAATCGAACATCAACTGAACGTCTTCCATCGAGTTCAACATGTTTTAATTTACTAAAGTAAACTATTCTCAAAGAACAAAGTTTTTATTTCGATCGTTTTGTTGTCTTTCGTCAGATTACCAAGTTACAGTTCGAAACGAGTTTTAATCGACAAACTACGATATGCAATCAGAGCAAATGCCGGTTTTGAATTATCTTAACTATTCAATTTCCTCGTCTTTTTTTGTATATAGAAATAAAAATCAACTCACGGTCAAATCCCACTTAATCATATATCGATGATTTCGAAATTTTTGAAAGATATTATACGATTGAGTGATACTCGGCAAAATAATTGCCATCGATATGGCGCCATACCAAACGCCAATAATCGCGATTATATACGACAAAAATTGAGATTCAGCAATGTCTGAATAGCCAATCGTTAGAATTACAGTAAAACCCTACGAAAATCTCTTTGAAACAACAAGAAAAAGAATAGGATGTGAAGATTTACGTGCCAAAAAGCTTCGCCAATAGTTTGGATTTCATTGTCGGGAGTTATTTGTTCGAACAGAAATTGAATTAAACCGAAATAGAAAATACCGAATGAGATAAGAATTGTTAAACGAACGAAATCTTTCAAATGAATATAGGCGATTTTAAAGAGAATTTCAAGACATTTGACATGACGATTCAAACGAAATAAACGAACTAATTTGAAACAGGTTAAATAATCAAAGAGAAGATTTTCCGATGAATTATCAAAACGAGATAAGATTTGACTGAGAATCGTCGGTAAAATCGAAAGAATATCCAAGAAAAAATTCGGATCACTTAATAAATCGAGCAATGAAGATGCAGAAAGAGTTCGAAGGAATAATTCAGCATAAAACCTAGACGAAAATCATCGGACATGACCTTATTCGTTCAGTCAAACAAACAAACCATGTCACACAAATCAGTTCTAAGGTTATGTTTTGTGAATTCATATTCGGTTGATAGTGATAGGGACGTAAACTAACATCCGAACATTGAAAACCTTCTGTTTGATTCGCTGGTTTTACTGGATGTGTAATAAACCATGTTGTTTGACGGACATTTCGATAGATATTTATTGTTTCTAGACATAAGGAATAAATAGCGAGAGCGTTGAATACAGCTGAACATGTATTAAATAAACAATTGACAAATGTTGATGGTGGATGAACGAATAATTGAGAAATCGATTGTTTCCATTTCGAATTGGTTTGTTGAGATTGTTCTTCATTAATCGAAAGATATTCATTGTAAAATCGTTGAATGACTTGTGAATTCAATTGAAAGAATCGTATTTCTTCATAGAAAATCATCGATGGAACTAATTCCGATTTAATTAAAACTCCATCATGAAGATAATAATACAGAATCGATTCGAATGAACTCGAATGTCGTGCAAAGAAATATTCATTTTCATCGGGAACAAAATACCGAACTCGTTCGAATGGATTACCGAGAAGTGTCGTCGGGAAATTCTGTAAATCAGCCAGATTGATTTCATAATGAGTACCTGAAATATTCAGATTCAAACGATCGTCTTCAGTTTCGAAGAATGTCGACATTGATAGGAGATGATTGAGAGCATCTTTCGTCCAGTTACTCATTTTGTGAAGTCTATCGAGAAGGCGCTTTTTCTTGTCAATAACCGGTGACCTCTATCGGATGTGAAGTTTGTAATCGAACAAAAAACGACGTTTGTCTGTCTGAATGATTCATATTCTCTGCATTGTTGTTATATTGTACAGTAAATTTAACTTGAATATAGTTTTCTTTTAGATTGATCATTTCTTAACGATGATTTTACTTGAAGTACACAATCGTATCATTGAAGAATTATTGACATTACAAATTGAAACATTTTTACGTAAAGACAAATTAGTCGAACTTAAAACTGATGTCGTTGGTAAGTGAATCATCTTCGACGAACAACAACGACGACGATAGGAATTCGATTGTTTTTAGATTTTGATGGTGCACTTTATCATATCACATGTGCTCGTGACAAACCATTTGTTGTTAGCATTAAATTGAAATTCTTTCGTGATTTAGAACAACACGGAACTGATGAGGTAAAATAAAACAAATTCGAAAAGATTTTTTTGTTTTTTTGCAAATCGAAATTTATTTAGGTTCTTCGTCGAGAATATGGTGATTTACTTGTTGCACCATTAGAAGGTTATAATGTGACATTATCTTTGGATTTCAACACTCAATTGCCTCAAGGCGATACGAATGAAGCATGGACGCCTCTTGTCCGTAAAATAGCTATGCTTAAACGAAATTGTTTTGCGGCTGTATTCGAAAAATACTTCGAATATCAAGCAAAACAAGAAGTAGCAACTGGTGTTCATAAACGAGCTGTTATACACTATCGAGATGATGAAACCATGTACGTCGATGCATCGGCTGACCGTGTTATTGTCATTTTTTCGACTGTATTCAAAGATCCCGATGATAATATCATCGGTCGTGTTTTTATGGAAGTAGGAAAATGATTTTCTTTGTTTTTCTTTTTCAAGTTTTGTTTTTTTTTCTCTTCGAAGGAATTTAAAGAACGACGAAGACAATTTCAACAAGCACCTCAAGTTATTGTTAGCTATCGAACTCCACCGGAAGAATTAAAAGACATGCCAGATGCACGTGTTGGTGATAATATTGGTTATTTAACTTTTGGTAAGCATTTGCAAACAAACTGAAACTTGACAAAAAAAAATCTTTCGTCAATTAGTTCTCTTTCCACGTCATACAAAAGCAGCAGCACGAGATAATACAATTAATCTCATTCATACACTTCGAAATTATTTTCATTATCATATCAAATGTTGTAAAGTTAGTTTCATGAAGAAATCTTTTACTTTGAAATGATTTTTTTTCTTGGAAATAGGCATATTTACATGCTCATATGCGTCATAAAACTAATGAATTTTTAAAACGTCTTCAATTAGCTCGACCTGAAGTGAAGAAAACGTTTCGACGTGTTGGTGCTAATGCAGCTGGTAATGAACAACAAAAAAAAAACTTCTTTTTCTTTCTAAATTGATTTTCTTTACAGATGGACCAGCAGGCATGGAATGATCTTGAATCTTTATTTTTTCTCTCTCTCTTTAACCGGCTGATTTCTTCTTTTTTCTCTCTCTCATATTTGTACTCACTAATTTATCGCTTCTCTTGTATCTGAGTGTGTATAGCACTTTGTCTCATTTAAAACATTTTTATGATCTGCTATTTAACATCAATAACGATTCTGTTTGTTTTCTTTTTAAACTTTCTCATTAGTTATGATGACATCAACAAGAACAAAAACAAAAGAACGAAGAGTTCCATGCAATATGCTATTGTATTAGGTTTTTTTTCAAAATTGATAATAAATACATATATCTGATGCTTGCCTAACAAGATAAAATAAAAGTGAACGAAAGAACGCAAGATTAACGGACATTTTTTAAATAAAATTAAGCGATCAACACGTGACATAACACAATTTTAAAAATGGGATGTCTCTTAGTTTTACTGTATTTTATACCAGCCTAACGTTTTTCACTTCTACAAAAACTAGGAAGATAATATAAATATTTAGTGATATACTGTCCTTCTGTATACTGTTTCAGTAATTAACATAAAATAAAATAAAATTTATGATTATTTAATCACTGATTTTGTCAAAATCTAAAAGTTTGGATGATTTAATGTTCGATCAATGAGAGATGACGACCTCTTTCGATTACTTCTAGTATTAGTCATCGTTACTTCAAGTGGTACTGTCAGATCCTATTAGATTGTTGTCCTTGTCATTTAGCATAGCGTTACGATTTATCTACTTGATGATAACTCTTAGTTTATGTCATGCGCTTTCAATTAAAGATCTTCTATAAATTACACTCGATTTGATTGGTTTCTTTAATACATTTTTTCCTTCCTTAATTTCTGCCTTCTGTACACGATAAAAAAACAAAACAATCGAAAATATACACCTGCTTCTGATTTTTTTCTCTTTTCTTCTTAGGCTTTTAAGATTAACTAGAATTTTGTCCAAACGAACAATGTTTACCAGTAACTTCCACTTGTCATTTGTCGTTCTAATATTTACTCACGTGATCTCAACACAAACTCTGAGGATGGAAATGGAAAATAGAACAACCATTTCAAGCTCCATCGCTAGTACAACATCAAAAGCAGAAGCTTCCATTACCGTTACATCTACGAGCAATTCTCTTAATCAAAGTCAGGAGATTACCAACGATGCTTTTTCTCATATGGATCGAGGTACACTCATACGTGGTACAATTGTTCTTGCAGGTATTACTGGTCTTGTTTTATTGTATGTTGGTATAAAAGCATTGTTGTAAGTAGAATATTGTGATTTCGTTTGTATGAATTCTTGTGTGTTTAGTTTACGAAAAAAACGTGAACCAAAACGATATACTTTGATAACTGATCCGACTTCAATGGAAGAGCCTCTTTTCGGTGCACAAAATGACGACGAGGAAATCGAAGATGATACATTATTTGTAAGAAAATAAACTCATAGTCATTCCGTATTCTTTCTTTTCTAAATCTACAATGAATATGAACTTAACTCTATTGTTATTCTCTCTTTTTTTTTGCTTTGTTTTTCTTGCTTTGTTACAGATCATTTTCCTTTTCTCTTGTGAATTTCAATAGACTAAAAAATCCGGTCGATGGTTTATTTCTATTTATATATATTTTAATCAAATATCGATCTGCATTTTAGATAAATACGAAGGTTACACTTTAAGTAGTTTGAAGATATTGTGATATCTTGACGCGTGTCGAACATGCCATCGTTTTCTTATTGGTTGATCGTAAATGGTCCCATGTTCTATTCGATATAAAAGAACGTATTCATAATGAGTAAGTTATTGAATAAATTTGATGTATTTATGACATGAAAGTACATGTGGCTTTGTTTGAACTTGATTTTATCGAAAGTTCTTGTCTAGAGTATGTAAATGCATGTTGTTGTTGTGGTTTTATTTCTCTCTGAATGATCTATCACCTTTCTTTTGAAAATGAGAATATTAGGAATGATTTATATGATTGTCAGTAAGCGCGTTAAACGAAACAGTTTATGCAAGTGCTGTTGTTTCAAGAAAGAGAAAAATGTTCTTGGAGTTTTGTTTTCTTTGAGATCGAGTCGTTTACAGTTGATTTCATTTTGATTATGTTGAGAACGTTTGATTACACATTGTTATTTCAGATAGCTCATTACATTTTCTTTTATCATGACTACGCACGTAAACGAAGACCTCGATGATGTTGTCATCTTATCTGCTGTTCGTACGCCAATCGGCTCATTCAATGGCAGTTTATCAGCATTAAAAGGTCATCAACTCGGCGGTGTAGCTATCAAAAGTGCGCTTGCAAAAATCAGCTCGACAATTTCACCTGAAGAAGTCTCCGAAGTGTTTATGGGCCAAGTTTTAACAGCAAATGAAGGACAAAATCCCGCAAGACAAGCAGCACGTGCTGGTGGTCTATCGTACCACGTTCCAGCAACAACTGTGAATATGGTCTGTGGTTCGGGTTTGAAAGCCGTTGTTCTCGGTGCTCAAGCGATTAAATCAGGCGATGCAGCGATTGTCGTTGCTGGCGGAGAAGAAAGTATGAGTCAAGCACCGCATTGTGTTTCGATTAGACAAGGAAAAAAGATGGGAGACACAACATTTACTGACACGATGTTACACGATGGGTAAACGATTCGAATTGTGAATCAATTGTTTTCGGATTTCTTTTTTTTTTAGTCTGACAGATGCATTTAATCATGTTCATATGGGTACAACAGGTAATTGATTTCGTCGAATAGTTTGAGATTTTGTTTTTATTGTTGTGAATTATTTAGCTGAAACTGTTGCACAAACATGTCTTATTTCACGAGATGAACAAGATGAATTTGCTTTGCAATCACAGTTGAAATGTGCACATGCTATGTCACTCGGACATTTCGAAGCTGAAATCGAACCCATTATTCTTTCGTCAGCGAAAAATGACGTACAAATTAGTAAAGATGAATATCCACGTCCGAATGCAACAATCGAAGGTTTAGCAAAATTGAAAACTGCTTTCAAAGAAGGTTCGAGTTTTCCTTTTTGATTATTTCTAAAATGTTATTTTGTTTCATTTTTTTATTAGCTGGAACAGTAACTGCTGGAAATGCATCAGGTTTGATCTTGATTTTTAAATTTCTATGTTAATTGTTTGGTTTTGTAAAGGTATAAATGATGGTGCAGCTGCTCTAGTTCTTTGTTCGAATCGTACGGCTAAATTGAAACAACAAGTTCCGTTAGCTAAGATTGTATCATGGGCACAAGCGGGAATTGATCCACTTTTAATGGTAAATCGTTTATTTGAAATGATTGAAACGATTGTTGCTTTTTTATTCGTGCTTCTAGGGTTTAGGACCAATAAAAGCCATTCGTGATGCTTTACAGAAGGCAGATTGGTCTATCGAATCCGTTGATCTATTTGAATTAAACGAAGCATTTGCTGCACAATCAGTCGCGATCATCCGCGAACTTCGTATTAATCCCGAAAAAGTTTGTTCATCTTGTCAATTTCTCATTCGTTCATACTTGAATCTATTGATTGTAGATCAATATCAATGGTGGTGCAATTGCACTAGGCCATCCTCTCGGTGCATCTGGCGCCCGTATTCTTGTAACCTTGATCCACGCACTCAAACGAACAGGCTTGAAACGAGGTGTTGCAGCTCTTTGCATAGGCGGTGGCATGGGCATCGCCATGTGTATCGAAGCATTTTAAGAGAAAATCTATCATTTTCATTTGAGTGTTGTTCTTCTTTTTAAACATCATCTAGTCATTTCACTATTATTGTTCCAGTGTAAAACATTCATTAGTATTGTGTGATTTGTCATTGTCTTCGTCAATCAAAATAAATCAGCAAACTATTTTCTAGTATATTTTCCAAGACAGATAATCAATCATCATTTGCGAGTTAGTTTTAAAAGATAAATTCGTTTATCTTATCGTTGCGCGTTTATTTTATAAGTTTGATTCTTTTTTTTTTCCACAGGCAAACATTCAAACAACGAAAAGACAAAGAAAATAGAGAAAGAGAGAGAGAGAGTGACAGAGAGAGAAGAAAAAAGAAGAAAAAAAGAAGAGAACAACAACAGTTAGATTTTCGATCGAAGATAATAATAATAATAATGATAATATTTGATGACAATATATTCGATCGTAGGGGAAAGAGAAAAAAAGAGAAATTTAAAAAAAAAAGAAAAGAAACTATACATTTAGACCAACCAAATTTTATGCATGTCCGATTGTCCGAATGCTGTATTACATTTGGGACATTTTCTTTGTCGTGAATCGTATCTCGATTTGAGACAATCATAACAGAAAACATGAAAACATTTGGAAAGTATTGCATCACGTTGTTTATTTTTACAAGCTGGACAACGAAGAATTTCTTTATATTCTCGTATTTCTTCTAGAAGAACTTCGTCTTTATTCGAAGCCATTTCGAGTTTTTTCATTCGTTCTAATTTTCGATTGAGATTTTTGCCATCTTCTTGTAATCTACAATGTGGAAACAATTATATTTCAATGATGAAGAAAAAACAAACTAAATCGAACCTTCGATTTTTGAAATTTTGCTTTTCTAAAGCTTCAGATTTCTCAGCAACTAACTCCTGAACTTCTTTTAATTGCGCATGATAACGATCTAAATGAAGTTTTAAATCGGCTGATGTTTGAGCACTCTCAATAGTCTTTCGTTTATGAGCATCCAATGTCTGATGCATCGTGGTCAATTCTTTTTCTAAGATGAGAACATTATTTCGAAGTAATGATATTGTTTCTTCGTATTTTTGATTCAAAACAACCTAAGAACGACAACGTTTCAAATGAAAAACTTTTCAATCAAAAGTCAGACTTGTGCTTCGAGTTGTTCTTGAAAAACAGTTGCTTGTTGAGCGAGAATGGTTTTTTCGTCGGAGAGAAGTTTGTGCGTTTGCTGTAATTTAACTCGTTCGACCATGAGTTTGATATGTGCATCATCTTTTTCGCGTAGTTGAGATAGGAGACGACTGTTTTGTTCTTGCATATCCTCGAAAGCTTGGCCAGTGACTTCGATTTCGTTGAGAAGAGCAGCTTCTTCTTGTTTTCGTGTTTCTAAATTCTTTTCAAGATCTCGAATTGTGTCTTGATACGAACGTAGTTTGGCTGGATTCTGAATTGAAACAACGAGAAAAACGAAATGTTTTTTTCTTGTTTGCTTTTCAAATGAAATCGATTTACCTCATCTTCGTTTGTCTTCTTTTTCAAGGTTTTAGTGTAATTCTGCAGTTTTTTCAGTTCATTTCGAGCTTCTTCAAGTTCTTGTCTTAGTTTCTTTTCGGATAACATCAGATTCGCTTTATCTCGTGTTTCTTTCGGTGCACTTCTACAGAACGAAAAACAAAAGTCTTGAGGGTTTTCTTCAATCAATTGTCGTACCGATAGGTTGTCAAGAGAATTTTATATTCTTTGACCGAATCAAAGAGTTTTTTATTATCACTTTTTAATCTTCGTATTTCGGCGTCTTTGTCTTCACTTGTGATTAGATTTGATGTTGGTTTTTCCTCGAAATTCTCTTCATTGATATCACCGAAATCTAACAATGAATTCTCCATTAAACGTGACTCGTCATTGATTCCTTCGATGGTTTCTTCTTTGACAAGAGTTTCGTTTTTAATCGAAGTCGAATTATTATTATTTTCTTCTTTAATCGTTGGCGACTGTTGACAATTAGCTGTTGAATTGGAAGTTGTCGATATTGTTTCAGATATTTGCGTGCTAAGACCATTGATAGTTTGTGTTTCTTGTTTAACTTTGAGTTTTGTTAATTCATCTTCTAATTCTTTGCATTGTTTTTTACAACGAGTAGCTTCGAGACTGTATAATTTACATTGAGCTTGAAGATGATTAATCAAACTTCGCATTTCACGGGTTATTGGAACTGAAAAATCCGATGTCAAACAAAAACAAAACGTGACCGAATCGAAGCAGAAATACCTGATTGTTGATTAGCAATGAGAACTTTTTCGTATTCAACTTTGAGAAGATCGTAATCACGACGAGCTTCAGCAAGATCTGCAACAATTTGTTCGATATTGGCGTGTAGTTTACGTTGATTTTCGAATTCTTCTTGTTCGACTTTTTCAAAATGTTGATCATAAGCATTTTTTGTACATTTAACAAGTTCTCGTGCTTCGACGAGTTGATGTCGAAGATGAACACTATCGTTAACTAAAGCTGTGTAACGTGATTGCAAACATTTGAATTCCGGTGTTTCATTGATTAATTCTTCGGGCAATGAACGAAGCTTCAAATTTCAACGAAATACCGACAAATTAGTTAACAAAACAATTCGATGAATTTACTCGATTTTTTAACAGTTCGACTTCTCGTTTCGTTCCTTCGTGATCGCTCATCAATTTCTCTAATTCCATCAATCGACCAGCTGCCAATTCTTTGTATTCTTCGATTTCAGCTTGCAAATCCGCATACTTTTAAAGAAAAATCTCGAATAAAAAACATCAAAAGAAATTCATCGAATTCGATTACTTTATTTTCTGCAATGAGAATTGTACTATTGTTCGAAGTATTTTCTTTGGCATCTGAATCTTGTTTGTCGTCATTGGCTTGAAATTTCAATCGATCTCGTTCTAATTTGATGATGGCATCTGCTAACGAACGTTCTAATTTCGTTTGTTTACTACGAGATCTATCTAATTCATATTCGAGATCGGATAAATGACTTTTCGTTTCGAGTAATTGTTCTTCTTGAAGAATGATTTGATTATTTAAATCTGAATGCTGAAATAAACGTGAGTTTTTTTTTCAATTGATTTATGTTTTGAGATGATGAAATCGATTTACTCGAAGTGTTATTTCGTGAATTCGACTTTGTAAACTCGTATTCAATCGTTGAATACGATCGTTTTCTCGTTCGATATCAGCATTTCGTTCTAAAACTGATTTGTAAACTTCATCTGTACATTCTAAAAGTCAAAACAAAACACATTCTCAAAGTTTTCTAGTCAAGATTCGTTGTTCGTCTAACCAGGAGTTGATTTTGTTTCACCGGTTGATGATGAAGAATTAATTGAATTAAATAAACGTTGATATTTATCAGATAAACTAAAAATGAAAATATTCATTTTAACCAATCGAAAAAAAACAACAAATGATGCTCAATTTACTTATCAAAAACTCGCACAAGTTTAACAATAGCTTTTGTTGAAAAATCTAAACGTTGCTTTAGATGTGAATCGAGATCTTCACGTAGCCAAGTGTTAATTTGTCGAATATAAGATCGAATCTCTTCACTTTCACTATTCGAACTTGTTGTGTTCGAATTTGTTGGTGAAGATTGATTATTCTCATCGGTCGATGTCGAAACATCGAATCGTTCCAATAAACGACGAATATTTTCGTCTAACTACAAAACAAATCGAAACGAAAGCTGATTTCTTCGATTTTTTTCGTATTGTTGAAATGAAACCTGTGTCCAATAAAGATCAACCATACTCCATTTACAATCGACACTCGCTTTATTGGTTTCTAGCTGATCGATTTTTGCTTTCCAGACATTTTCAGATTTACGATAGTTTTCAATGCTTTCTGAAAGTTTTTTATTTTGAATAAGTAAAAGTTTACCATCGAGTTCTTCCTAAAAGAAAATCAAATCTTTCCCCTATTTTCGTTCTTTGTTTCGAAAACAAACCGCAGATTGAATGTCGAATAATTTAAATGCTTCGAAAACAACAACACGTTTGCCATTATTTTGACTATCTGCATCACCCTCATCATCAAGTCCCGCGTCAGACGACGTACGTTTTCGACTCGATGATAATGACGAATTTAATTTTGCTGAATTTGTACTACTCGATGAAGTAGCATTCGCATCACTCATATTTACAGTTTGTTTTCTTGTTTCTGATTAATCTGAAAAGACGAAGAAGAAAAATCCAATCGAATAAATAAACAAATGACACGAAGAGAAAAGAAACTGACTTCTGTTGCTTTTTTAATCTAGAAAGAACAATGACACTGGATTTAACTGTAAATACGAAGCAAAAGGAAGAACATAGAGACTAAACAAGGATTGATAATTTTGGCTTGTTCACTTTTCACTCGAGAAATGATTCAAGGAATAGAATTCCGACTTAGACAATAAATAACAAACATGTTGACCACAGTGACATCTACTCGACGTCGATTGGATCGAATTTGAACAGCCAATAAGAAAATTCACGTCGAAGAAATAGAAAATAATCTCAAATAGAATACAAGGAAGAACCATCATCAAGTGACTTGCTGTTATTTTGAAATTACTTGCTACTATTCAACTAAATGGCATCGAATGCACAGGAACTTTCCCGTAAGGTAGTCTCCGATGTGATGGAAGTATTTTAAATCGAAAGATTTCAAATTCATATTTTTGCAGGATATGTTTACAATTGGCGAATTTACGAAAATCTTCAAAGATGAAGAAGACAAGTCTACTTTAGTGACAGCTCTGTTGTCGGTGTTCAATCCCAGTGGTAATGCTTCTGATTGGACGGAGTTGTTTAATATCGGCTCTAATAATTACGATCAAAAAGCAATGAAAGAGATATTCACTGATTGGGAAAAAAAATGCGAACGAGTTAAGGGGGGTAATCAAGCTCTTATAAGGGAATATATTGAAATGTGTCGTCTTCTTGAAAATATTTTCCGAAATGTTTTACTTCGGCCCTATGTGCCAGCATATCGAATAATCAATATGGATAGTATACGATATCGTCTTCCCGAAACTAAGCACTTTGAAAAATTACTAAAAAACCTTGGCTTCATAGAAGACAACGGTTTATTTTTTTATCAAGAACGAGACTATCAGAAAACGATTCTTTATGCGTATATTTGCGCCGCATTTTGCCATTATCTATCGCTAAATTAGTTAAATCAAAAGAAGAAGAAAAAAACAATCAAATGCAATCCGTTTTGATTATCTGTGATTTTCCCCCGAATGATTTCTGTGATATTTTTCATATTTTCTAAAAAAAAAAAGAATTATTTATTTTAGATAGAAATCTAATGTCTTCACGTGCAGTTCGTAAAACCGCGGGTCATACAACAAAAGATGATCTCGCACAAGTTTTACAAAAAGTCGGTCTGAATAATCATGAAAACGATGATGAAGATGAATCTGAGTTGGTTCCAGTAACAACAAATAATCAACGACGAAACGTTTTCGAAATGTTAGCAGATGAAGAGGAAAATAATGATGATGACGAAACGGTCGATCAAGTTCATGATACAACCGAACAACAACAACAATCAGCTAATTCGAAATCAAAACGAAAACGTAAAGGAAAAAAGAAAACTAACCAAACAGTAAAAATCAAATTTCTATTCAATTATCTTGAGTTTTCTCTGTGAACTTCTTTCGAGGTTGAAGATGATTTCTTAATTGTCTCCACTGAATCTCAAGATACAACACCCAAAGAACCAATTTCCGATTTACTTTCCGTTGACACTCGTTTTCTAAATCCAACAAATGAAATGAAGAAAAAATTCGGCAGTGCAATCGTTGAGCAAATCGAACGAGAAAACAATCCGCATAGTCAAGCCGCATTAGCCGGCATACCCGCGCATCAGTAAACCTTTGCTTTTTTCTTGTCCATTCATTTTCTTCAACTTCATTTGAAGACGTCGAGCTTATCAAGCAATGCTTCAAAAACAACAACGTCCATCGACTCGATTGGCTAAACAAAATGCTTTCATTACTTCTAAACTCGGTTGGCCACCTTATTTCAAATTTGGTAAATAATCTTTCGAAAGACAATCGTCTCTTGACATTTTTCAATTTAGGCTTGCTAATGAAACCGTCGTCGCCATTGGCTGAAACACCGTTAACAACAGGGAACTATTTTCAATTTGAATACGATAAAGATTATCAACGTTTGCAAATTCAATTTCTTGATTTTGTTGATCAACATAATTTAAACGGAATTATGGTTGGTTGGTTTGACTTTACTTCTCAATAATTTCTCTTTCAATTCAATAGGACATTCTCCGTTCTCATCCGTATCATATCGATTCGTTGGTTCATCTGAGCGATGTCAGCCGAATGCAAGACGATACACCGACAGCTGTCGATCTTATTGGTATTGTCTCTTCAATGAAAACATATTTCGATTGAACTTTTTTTTGTGAATAGAACGTGCATTATACAGTTTTCAGCAATCGTTTCATCCATTGTTTTCAATAGCACGCGGCGAATGTCGATTAGAATATCGAATTCAAGAGAACCGATCATTTTTTATCAGTTTATTTAAAAACATAATTTATATCGGCGAACGAGGCTGTTCGAGAACAGCTCTCGAATTCTGCAAAGTACTTCTAAGGTAAATCGATGATTTCAAAAGAAAAACAACAAACCAACTAGTTTCCTAATTCAGTCTCGATCCCATCGGTGATCCATTGGCAGTCATTCTTCTTCTCGATTACTATGCCGTACGATCTGATGAATATAATTATTTGGTGCGCTTTTTCAACGAAGAAAATCATCGATTGAAACTCGATGGTCTACCGAATTTTTGTTATTCATTGGCGTTAGCTCATTTTCGTTTGTCGTCAATCGATGAAGCGAATGAGATTTTGCAAGATGCACTTCTTCGTTTTCCAAGTGTTCTCAAATATTTACTAGACAAATTGTCCATTAAACCAGATCGTTCGGTTGAAAATTGTCGATATTTTTCTCATAGCGAAAGATCGGAAAGTGATGCGCTGAAATGCGTTCAACAGTTGTATGTTCATCGAATGGCAAATGAATGGAAAGAGAAAAATGAACTGGATTTCCTAAGAAATAATGTCAATCAAGTTATTGAAATTCTTCAATTGAATCAAGATTCGAGAATCGAAGTTTATTCGAAAATGTAAATTGAGTTGATTCGAATGAAAAAAGCAAATGAACTGAATTGTTGTTGATTTAGACGAGAGACAAACTATCGAAGAACGCCGATTAATGTCTGTCGACATATGGTTTTATCGGAATCGAATGAAATTCGTGGATTTCTACCGAATGTAGTTTCGAAAAAAAAAACAAGAAAATAAATCGATGATAACTTCTCGTTTTTCATAGGATACTCAAAGTGGAACATCTTTTTACAGTTTCGATCCATTTCCACCAACGGATTCGATTGTTGGTTTTCAACGACCGGAAAGGTTTGTCGAATTGATCAAAAAACAAAACCAAACTAAACATATTTCTCTAGACCTGAACTACGAATCAGTGGTTCGCAAAGTTTAGCCGGTATGCTCGTTCGTTCGATACTGCCGAATTTCAATTTAGACGTAATACTCAACGACAAAAAAACCGATCTTTCATCTCTTTCTCTTTGTTTTGATAGAATTATCTTGTTCCTGCTGGTGCGGAGGGAGGTGAGAACGATGTTGGAATGTTACAAGCATTGCAAGAAAGTATTCGTGATCTTTTTCGTGATATGGCTCTTACGAATATAAATGATGAACAAATTGAACGAGCTCAAAACAATGATGACGATGAAAATAATCAAGAATTTGATTGAAATACACGAATTATTTTTTTAAGAAAAATATAATGTATAGAAGAAAAACGAACGACGGAAAAGAAATCGATTATTTTCGGATGTCTATTGAAAGTTTGTTTTTTCTTTTTCGTCACAGAAAATTAGGCAATTAAACCTAAAAACAAACGATTTAACAGTTTGGTTTTTTGTTAAGAAAAAAAAAGGTATTCTGACCTCGTTGCATCTGAATGTACGCAACCATAAATTCATCGAAAGTCAATACACCTAAAGCAGAACCGAATAGAATTTCTCTAGTCACAGTTTAGTTTTACCATTATTATCCCTGTCGAACATCATAAAAACACCTAAAACATGTCAATCGATCGATTCAATTTGAAATTGAAAGAATTTCTCCTACGTTCAGCATCAGCGTCCATTGTATACAAATTAGCATTCGGATTTATTTGTCCATAAGCTAATTTAAACTCATTAATCGTCATTCTACATAGATCAAACAGAAAAACAAGCCGATATATTTCGATCGATTAGTTAGTCAGTCTCTACCGGCCATTTTTGCCCGTTCGATCGATAAATGCGTCGTACAATTGTCGAATAAAATACGGTTGTAATTGAGTTAGTTCACTAAATTTTTTCACATCTTTATTTGATAAACTACCTTTCTTAGCCAATTTCGAGCCCATTTGCTTCTCGTTCTTCGAATATATTTGACAAAATAAATCGAAAGAACCTCTCGTCATCTACGTTCTACTCGAGTGCACATAGAGTTGCTAATTATCTTCTGTTGTTTTTACCTTGATACTTGTGAAGGTGATTAATTTGTTTCTGATTCATTAAAAAAACAAGGAAAGACACGAATGTTTTGATTTGTCTTCTCTTCAGATTTGAATGTTCAAATAGAAATGATCAAAGCAATACTTGTATTTAACAATTCGGCTAAACCACGTTTGATTAAATTCTTCGAACGTTATCCCGAAGAAATTCAACAGCAAATCGTTCGAGAAACTTATCAATTAGTTTCGAAACGCGATGAAAATGTTTGCAATTTTCTCGAAGGTGGTACTTTAATTGGTGGCAATGATTATCGATTAATCTATCGACATTATGCAACATTATATTTCATCTTCTGTGTCGATAGTTCAGAAAGTGAATTAGGTATTTTAGATTTAATTCAAGTTTTTGTTGAAACACTTGACAAATGTTTTGAAGTAAATGATTTGTTTTTTTTTGTTGTTGTAAAACATCAAATTTTGTTTGTTTGTTTTGAAAAGAATGTCTGCGAACTTGATTTGATCTTTCATGTCGATAAAGTTCATTATATTTTACAAGAAATTTGTCTTGGCGGAATGGTTTTAGAAACAAATATGAATGAAATCGTTGCGAGAATTGATGAACAATCGAAATTAGAAAAACAAGAAGCAGGAATAACGGCAGCACCAACCAAAGCAATGTCAGCGTTGAAAGAAATGAATCTACCACAGAAAATCAAAGATATGAAATTATCAGATCTTAATCTCAATATACGTTTTTAATTTATTTTAATCTCCTTTTCTCGTCTTTTATGTATTGTATTGTCTTGTCGATTTCATCTTCAATAAACTAAACAGATAGAACAGTATTTCGACTTTTGGAAAAAAAACAAGATAGATCTGCCAACAAGTCAGATAGATAAATAATGAATTATTACTTTGAATTAGTCGATGGGAATTTTCTCATTCTATTAGGTATTTAATAAATAGTATTCAATTAATCTTATCTCGACATATAAAAACGATATCATAAATTTATTTCTAAGATAAAAACAAAATAATGTTATTCTTTATCCTATTGATCGTTGCTTGTCCATCATTAATATTAACTGATGATTTTCATAATGTTAAATTTGCTCCTTTAACATTAACAAGTGTTCCGTATTTGAATGGTGAAATTGCTGTTTATAAACATGTAAATCAAAGTCGATACTATCTACCTCCATTGGCTATCGTTCAATTGGATGATACAAGTGTTTTAAAGAATCGTCTTACGGGTCGTTCGATGGTTCGATTTGGTCTTGTTCTATTTACCAAAGGATTACATGACACTGTTCTTGAATATTTACAAAAGAATCTCAATCAATGTAAAAATAAAAGTGAATGTCAAATTAAAATGATTCCAATTGATCGTCTTCGAGTTGTTTGGAAACGTTTACATACATTAGCGAACGATTACGAACTCGATTCAAGTTGGACATCAAATACAATTCTACTAAATGCAATCTATTTCAATATCTATTGTACAAGTCATCGAGCTTGTGAAGATCTTCGAAAAGATGTTACTCGTCATCCTGAAATTATCGATGGATTAGAATTAGAATATAATACTCCAACTGAAAAACATACACGTCAAGAAATTGAAATCAAAGGTTCACATGTTATACGAACAAATATGTTCGCAGCGCTTAAACAAATGCCAACAGTAGAAGATTCGAATATGAGATATTTATTAGTTGATGATATGAATGTTTTGATCTCTGAAGCATTATCGAATGTTGAAATGGAAAGTATAACTGATGCTGGTTATGTTTCGTATGATGATCAAAATTTAATGAGAGATCTTTTGAAATCTCGAATTGTGATTAATCAAGAAGTTCTATTGGGACATCAAGCACGACAATGGGGATCAGTTTATTGGAATTCGGATAGTCTTCGACCGGATTTAGCTGTGAAATCATTGAATGATGTTTTACAACGAGCGAATAGTGAAAATTCTACGAATACAAAACGTGGTTCATCGAATGTTGCATCAAATGTATTAGCATTTCAAAATGTTTCCGATGTTGAAACTCAAAAAATGAACGAAATGGATAGATTTGCGTCGAATCATCTCGATTCTGAAGCATTTAAAAAATACAGTGAAAATCGGCAATATCTCGAACTTCATGGAAATTCTTTCGAAGTTAAGCAAATCAATGCTCATCGAATTAATTTAGGTCAATTTCAGGAAACATTACGATTAGCTAGTAAATCGATTGTTGTTCAACGTATTAACTCAACTCATGCGATACCTATTCGAGCTCTCGGCAGCCCTCTTGTTTTAACACCAGCATTGGAAATATACAAGTAAATCCAAACTTTCAATTCCAAAAAGATGTTCTTTCTGTTTTCTTCGAAGGAGTTCTATGGACGAAAAATTAACTAATCTGAAAAGTTCATTACTCGATTCGATTCATGAAACATTTAAAAAGTATAAAAATGAATCTCAGAATATACTTTTCCGCACATTGATCAATTCAATGAATGTTATCGGCGAAACACTTTCTCCGATCAGTTCAACCGGACCAGTTGACCATGATTTTCGTATTTTAATGAAAAAAGTTTTGACAAAATTCGTTACTTTAAAAGATATCGGCCTATTTGATAATGCTATACTCGATTATTATCGTTATGATGCCAATCCAATTGAAAATATCACAATCGTTTCATTACAACCATTGAAAGTCGGTTTACAATTTTCGAATGCGTATATCGAAGGGATGGTTTGTGACGATAAATTTCGAATTGAAACAGCTCGAACAATTTGCCGAATATACCCTCCGTTAGAATATGGTGTATCAAGTACACCGCTTATTCGATTAAGTGCACAATATGAACAAAAACTTCCGTTCTGTCGATTTAAAACCAATTTTATTAATGAAGAAATACCATGTCCATATGTTCTCAATGAACTCGAATGTACCATAAATAAAAAATCATTAAAAGATTGTGATTACAAACGAGCAACACGAAAAGATGCTACTCGATTAGATGAAAACATTAATATCACCTGCTAAATCTTTTGAACTGACTTCAAATTTACTAATTAGTATAGCATGTCTTGCTTTTTTTTCTCTTTGTCTCTTCTATCATATCAAATTGTTCACTCAGCTTTTAAGTAAATCATTTCTTTATGCATTTAAAATATAAATATACATCGAATTTGATTATTAATTATTTTATTGATAAAATTAGTCTTTTTTTTATCGATGACAAAAAAATAATAATAATCGAAGAAGACAGATACGAAAAAGAAGAAAAAAAAACGAATAAACGCCTATGTTTTGATGAAATATATTTTGTTCAGATATGTGCGAGATCATCGTTTCCATCTGAATCCGATCCGGATATCGCTTGTCGTTGATTATTTCTCGCACCTTTACCGTAATCTTTCTTCGTTCCAATTAAATTCTTTGCATTCGGATTGCCACTATTCTTCGGCATTCGATTTGGATTATAATATTCGACTTCTTCGTCGTCGTCATTCGATTCATCATCCGATGGATTGTCATTACTTGCTGGTCGATTAGTTGGAAGTACTGTATCATCATCATCTGATTCAACATCATTGTAATGTTCATCGAAAATGACATCATCTAATACTTCATTATTATTTGTTGTTTCTGTTATATTGATATTATCTGGAATCTCACGCATTCGTTTCAGTTCTCGAGCTTCATCAGCTGAAAAACAAAAATATTGAAATATTGTTTTTTCTTGAGAAATTTAAAAAAAAATGAATTTCATTTACCAAGATATCTCATAATAACATCAGCTTTGTCATCTTGATAATCTCTCAAACCAACGAGAATAACATCTCCTTGATTAATCCATTGTTTCTTTCGTAATTTACCACGAATATGACAGAGACGTTTCTTTCCACCAGCTGTATCGAAACAGAATGCTTCTAAATGACCGTTACCCAAAATACGCGTCACTTGAGCATATGCTTGACCTTCTTCGCTGAGTACCAGTTCTCGTTTGACGTCGTCGTTTTCATTTTTACCACGACGACGATTTTTACCACCTTTTCCTTTATTTTTCGGCATTTTTTTCTTGTTAAAACAGAGTCAGTTAAATTAGTCTTTATATGAATAGAAATCTGAGGAAATGAATGACGTAAGAATGAATTTCACGTTACACAATCATAGACTCATAAAACGAGAGCATAGGAAAAAAACAACAACAAACAATCAATCAAAATCAAGATCTCTTAGAACCAATCTTAATAAACTTGCGATAGATGTCAGACACCAGTGAACCAATTTCGAAAGTTTACAAAGAAAAACAACATTAATTAATAAAAGTAACAAGGCTATGCGATTTAATCGGAACTTTTGTCGGTAAAAAAAAAACAGCCTATTTCTTTTTTAAACCAAATTGTTTTATGTGACGCAAACTCTAGTTAAGTGATTAAAATAAAAATGTTCTCATTATTCTAATTGAAATTTTAAAATGATTACACTCTTCAGATTATTTTGCATCTTATATTTCAAACAAAGAAAAGTAACAAAATAAATGCGAGTTTGAAGTACATAAAGGTTAGAAAATTATAATCATTTGAATAACATGCCGAATGAATGGGTAGGTACTAGAACATTACGAATCTATAGAGAAAAAAATCATGAGAATTTGAGATGAACACGCTAGATTTTGCTATTTCTGTTCTATTCAGTTAATTGAATGGTAGAAGTTTGTTGAAAAAGTATTTATTCATAAAAACAATTTACAAAGAATGGCTTTTAAAGTTATCCGTTATTTTTAATGGAATTAAAAGAAGTATTGACGCGTATTTGTTCATCAATGAAATTAATGTCATTCAGCACGTAGTTTTCGAAGAGAACCTGGTCAAAATAAGTACCAATAAAGAGCTCTAAAACTCAGACAGATTTTTCTATAATCATACAAAAGAAACAACATAGCTCGGATGAATTCATAGACGTGATTAGAATAGCTTAAGAATTGTCATAGTTTTCTTTCCTTCCAGTTTTCTCTTGCATTTAATTGAGAAAAATACTTCAATGACAATATATCACTGTTCTGCAAGTGTAACCTAAAAGCAAAAGTGAAATCCGATGAACTATTTGCCGTTTTATTAGATCGATCCGGTAAGTTAACAGTATTTTAGCTTTACATGTTCGTTTCTCATGTCACAAGAGAAAAACACCTGTTGCTTCTCCGTCACGTATCTATTTAGATTTCGTTATTCGTCATTCGAAGTGATTATTTGATTTCAATTTTATTATTGTCGACGCCACATTCATTTCATGTTTGAATTATTAATTATTTCTCACATTTGATTAAAATCAATATCTAAAGAGAAAAAAACAACAGAAATCTCGTTGGTAAATTCAAGAATGTATATACTCATTCACTTGCAGATGAGATGGATGTACATTTGACAGATGTTCATTGCATTTGTCAACAATGATTTAGTTCTTTTTTTCACAGATGAACCGGAAAGAGAAAATCTTTGAACTAGAATGGTCACGAGAAACAGAAAGAACATTGTCATTAGTATGAATAAGATCATTTTTGCAAACGTTATTTATTCGAATCAATTGGCAAATCATTTTCACACAACAGCGCATTTTTTTATGAATACGCAAAGCAAACGATGGTTTTCAGGCATTTCGGTTCAACGATTGGCAATTTACAAGAAAAAGTTCGTTTATTTTTCAAATGAGAAAACAGTCAGAAGAAAATCTTTCTTTATTCAGCACGATTTCTTAGTTAATGACGTGCACATTGTTTTGTTTCTTTGATTTAAACTTATATTTAAATTATAATAATTGATGATTAATAGATTAGGATAAATATTCGTCTAGTTATTTTCTAATGAAAATGACTTTTTCCTTGTCTATTTATTAAGCTATTTCAAGAATAGTCTTTTTTTTATTCATAGTTCTTAGTTCAAATAAGTTTGAGTGCAGAAATAATCTTTGTAAATAGTTATCTCAAGGGATTTCGTGTTCAATTGCCGGCGAATGTTTATTGTAAACGAGAATTTTGACATACGGTTTTTCCTCTGTCAAAAATTCTAGATTTGACAGCAAATGAATAAAGAAACATGAAAATACTATAATCAATAGACCTTATAATCTAAACTGGCATTTGACAAGCGTAAATTTAGTTGCCAGAGAATTTTCTAGGTTTATGAATCTTAATTATCATTAGTACAGCTGACAGATTCGAGTTCACAAGAAAATTTTGTCAGTAATCTTAGGCTTAAGGGTAAATCTCATTCTATATATATATATATAAAGAATCGAGGCTGAAATATCATCAATTAACATGCATTCTTTATTAAAAACGAATAAGTTTACAACGTTTCAGATTTAATAGATTCCTATTCGCAATAAATGCAATATGATCATTTAATATTCATAGATTAATATTTATCGAGAAAAAAAACAGAATACTCAATAAGTCATTTAATGATTAAATAGCAAGTCGCAAATAAACGATTGTTTATCTTTTTTATTTCATTTAGTTTATGATTGTCTTTTGCAGATATCCTTGATAAAACTTTCTATTTATTTTATCGACTAACACGGGTACATTCAATTAATAACTCAAACATTACGCAGAAAAAGAAGAAAAAAAAACTTTTTATTTTGTTTACTTTGAAATAGCTGTTTTCAAACATGTTAACATCGATTTCCGTGTATTTCCCTTGCAATTAGAGCAACAAGACGAACAGTATTTAATCTGGCGATCTGTTTGTGTAACGGTAAAATTTTACAGTGTTTTTCTTTCACATAAAAGCTTAGTTTGCAGTTCCAATTTGTAATCTATATTAATCGTAATTATGAAACACGCACAAGATCGTTTATGCACACATTGGCTTCGATGCATGTTTTACAGATGAGAAACTGCGATTTCATTCTTTTTAGCATGCTCTTTGACCTTTTTGACACATCTTAAATCTGAACTAATGTTTTGTTTTATTGTTTGAGGGTTAAAATATTCTATTAGGTTTTTATTTCATCAAAGTATAATTTTCATACGAAGAAAAAAGAATATGATTATTTCATGGTTAAACAATCTGCATATGCGGCTAATGATGATTATAATTATACTTGTTTTATTTTTCAGATACGTGATTATTTTACAAGTATATGATTGTCATTTTTCGGTTAGTTGCTTAAAATTATTTATCTTCTCATCATGTCATACATCGAGTTCAGAAGAATACGGATGTTTTATTTTAGCTTGATGAGATTTCGATATTTGATTCTTGATTAGAAGTATTTCGAGGTGAACGAGGTTGTATGCTTGAGAGTCACTTCAATCAACAACACGAAAAAGCAGAAAATCCTCTCAAAACATTCGGATCTTTCGTTGTCTATTCACCAATTTTCATAATCAAGTTCAATCTGTCATCTTAAAATATATGTGTCAAACCAATAGCAACCTTCGTCGGTTTTAATACGAATGTCAACTTGACTGTTAACTAATTGTTTTTTTCTACAAATATAGATTTATGTCAAGACATGGCATGCTACATTTTTCCTGGTTAGTATCTTGGTAAACATTGGAAAAAAAACTTTCATTTATAATTTCAGGCTAATTTATATTTTATATCTTATGTTGACAAGGCGCATTTATATGAGATAATATAGATTTTATTGAAAATATTTATAGTTCATTAAAAAGAAACGTTTCAAAATATCGTTTTTTCCCTCTTAACGTTTAGATATAATTCAAATATTAGTTCGAATTCTTTTGATCTTATTTGTGGTTTAAGTCTATTGTTTATTTGACGTTAAATCGCACTACAAAGTTTGATGGTTTTTCATCCGACTAGAATAGCTCTTTTGTCCTCAAACGACCAATTAATTATGTAAGTGCTTGAGTTGAAATATCCCGAATCTGCTGCAGTCAAGCTTTTTTTAATAAAGTTTTTGGTTCAGGGAGAAAAAGAAAAGAAAAACTCGGAAAAGATTAGCTAATAAAACAAAGCAAAGAGATGAGCGTATCAAGATAGAAAAGAAGAAAAAAAAATAAGAGAAAAAAAAAAGAGAAGAACTTAGAAATTGACGAGCAACTAACTTTGTCATTCTATTTCAGATAAAAAAACACCGATTCACTGTGAAAGAAAAATATTCTATCCACGATGACATTAATTAATAGTTCAACAACAATCCCTTTTTCTGATCATTATTATCATTTTAAATCAATTAAAAGAATTCTCGATCAAATCTCAATTCCTTATTTATTACTCGTTGGTTTTATTGGCTTGATTACAAACACATCGACAATTGTTCTATTGTCACGACATTTTATAACAAAAAATCTTAAGAATAAATGGACACTCATTGCATTAGGTACGTTAATCGTTGTTATCGAGTCAAAGAAACATGTCTATGCAAAAGTCGCTTATTCAATTTAAAAAAAACGACTTTATTGAAATTGAAGAAGATAAAAAAGAATTTCTTGTCTGGAGATTAAACTATTCGTTTCTTTTATATTAATCAGGCAAATATAGTATTTATGTTTTTGAGTTCCAAAGTTTTGAAAATGATAATTATAATGTACTAATCAAGACAAAGAAATTGAATACTAAAAATAATGCACATATAATGGAAGGAAATGTAGGAGGAGAAAGGATTGAATCATATTTTATTCAAATTTATAATCAGCAATTTAAAAAGGATGTTCTTCGTTTTATTTTTAGCATTGAGCGATCTTCTATTCAATATTGCTCTATTAATTCGCACATTCAATGATATTTTCAAAGGAAAATCCGATCGTCTTTGTATGATTTTATCGTTCTTCAGTCATTTAGCTGAACTTTTATCTGCGTTCTACACTGTTTCATTTACAATCCAACGTTATACAGCTGTTCGTTATCCATTACAAGTCGCACTTAATCGTCGTTCATCGCCAATAATTTCCCTATTGATTATTCTTCTTTCAAGTTTGCTCTTTTGTTTTCTGTTAGTCTACTGGAATACGTATCAAGATGGTCATGAACAATTAGAACTTCGTTGGTTTATAGCCGATGGAGTGATATCATTTTTTATTCCATTTCTATTAATAATTATTTTCAATGTATTAATTGTAAATTTTATTCGTAAACATTCACGTGCACCGTTAACTATTCAATCGACATTATCAAGAAAACAGAAACAATTAAAAGCCAATTATAAAAATGATGATACATGCGTTTCGGACAATAATACGATGTCGAATTTAATGAGTTCGTTTGGTCATTGTGATGATTGTGAACATGTCGAATTGAAATCGAAACGAAATACAGACATATCAATGACGAAATTAGATCAAAAACCATCGCTCTCATCCGGACAACAGGTATCAATAAGAAGATTTTGTTTTTTAAAATAAATCAATAATTTCGTTTTTGTTTATTTGTTTTGAATTTAGTCATTATATCGAATAAATTCCGATACATCAATCAATTCGAAAACATCTCGATCTCGTACATCTTCAACAGCATATTCGAAATTATTTGCTCAAAATGTTCAACGACCATCACATGATTCGTTTATCTATCGTTTAAATGGTCGATCATCTTTTCAATTCAATCAGCATCAATCAAGTCAAGTAACACGAACATCCCAATCAATACGTGTCACACGAATGCTCGTACTTGTTTCAACATGTTTTCTTTTGCTCAATGCTCCAGCACATTTTTGTGTCATTATAACAAAGATTTACACGGGTCCAGATTCAATACCATTAAATACAACAGTTACAATCGATAAAATAGCTCTATCAACAAATGCAACTTTGCCTTTGTCAAGTGACACATTTATTGATGATCCACTTGTTTTGCATATACTTTATCTAGCCGTTTTCTTTACTCAATTAATTGCGTATGCATCGTATTCGATTAATTTTTTTCTTTATTCATTCAGTGGAATCGCATTTCGAACGACTCTTCAACAATTATTTTCTAAACTTGGAAGACATTAGTAAATGAATTTTGTTCGTTTTTTCTTCTTCTTCTTCTTCTTCTTCTTCTTTGTTAATCTTCTCAAAAAGAATCGTGTTTCATTTAATCGCTTTATATTTCTGTTTTGTTTCCTGTTCACTGATGTTAAATCGAAATCTATACGTCAATGAGATTAGATTTTTATTAATACAGTCGTATAAACACGGGACAGAAAAATAAAAATAAACGGTTTATTAATTAGAAATTCGAAGAAATAGGTCTCCTGTGTTTTAATTTGACAATCGAGAAGAAGTTAAGTTGCTGGTGTTTCGTTGTCCGTTGTTAGAATATTTTGATCAACAACGATATGAACAAGTTGAGCTTCGATGACGGGCAATTCGAAATGATGAAAAAAATAAAACATCGAATGAACAATAAAACAGCAACTTGTCGTCAAAGCTAAACCAGAATATTGACCATTGTATCGAGCATGATAAGCATAGAATGCAAAATGATAAATATAAAAGAATCTAGATTGATAAATTTTCAATTGAATTCAATGAAAACCAAACAATATGAATAACTAACCGAACCCAATGACGTTTGCTGATGGGCGTATGACAACAGATACTATCGTATTGATCGGATATCCAAACAATTAAAATTATATAAAATGCTAAATAGATGATTTGATTATTCGATTGACTTTTTGAATTTATTTCATTTACCTGTCGTTGCATCATTAAAGAATTCCGACATAATTGCTTCCATACCTAAAGATTTACAAAAGAGAGAGAGAGAGAGCGGAGTGATTTTTTCTTGTAAAGATTTTGTTAAAATCTGACCTATTAATGCGAGAATAACGGTGAGTAATGGTGCTGCTGGAAATACAATCGATGCATTGTGTTCGACCATACGTAGTAAATCAACTGAAAACAATTTTCAATCGAATCGAAATTTCGAACAAATAAAACTCGACAAACCGATGAAAACAAAGATTTGAAAATGTGAATAACGAAGAAGCATCGAAATACTGATTGTCTAAACTCAACAAAACAGAAAAATCGAAGAAAACAAAATGATTCTCTCATAACATACAAATACAACCATGATACACAGAGCAACAACATACGTCCACCATCGACGATTTTGCCAAGCGCTTACAAACCGAAAATGATCATTGGTAAGTACATTTCGAACGTAACCTTGTGTTTGAAGAGAAACATTCGGATTATTTTCTTAGAAAAAATAATAAATCGTTAATACCTTTATGAGTTTCTTTTTCAGCTAATTGTTTTAAACTTGACATAAGAATTTCTTGATAACCAAGAAATTGATCAAGTAAAAATCGACTTAAACCATTGCCAAAACATGTGTTATTCGATATATCTATTCAATCAAAATAAACAATTCAAATTTAATTATATCAAACATCAGAGTTTAGTCTCGCTTCTGGTTTTCTTTAGTTTATTATTAAAGGCTTAGGGACTGACAATTTATGTATTTATTTTAGGTGCAAATACGTCAATCTTATGTACTCGAAACTATTTATAGAATTCAATTTTAATTTACCTAAGGTTACTAACATGACTGTAATATTCAATCGTTGTCTTGTTTGTGGTGATAATCGTAGAAAACCGTACTCAAGTGAATATTCAAGAATGTAAACTTCATCAATTAGAAATTGTTTTAGCCAATCGAAATTCCAGAATGAATTCGAAAATAATTCTAAATAATTTTCCTCGGATTTCGTTTCAATAATTTCGGCATTTGCTTTCGTTTGATTGTCAAGTGCTAATAATAAATCCGATTGAATACTCATATTTGGGTACAAATGATCTTCTACTGGGTCAATTGGAATCTCCATAATCGGAGCAATCTTTAATAATAATAAAAAAAAAGTATTTGTTTGACATAGAAATCAGCTGATTTCTTACGGATTGACTTTGATTGAAATGAAAATCTTCATAAAAATTTTCAAATTCTTTCGCATAAGACTGTTGAAGATCGTAATTATCCGGAGGGGTATCGAAGAATAATTCAACTCTTAGAACGCCTTGTTTCGGCCAGTGATCTTGCAGATGCGAAAGACAATTCATCGGTTTTTGATTAAATATAACATGAAGATAAACAAGTAACATCAAACAAATAATCGACTAGAAAAACAGAAGAATTTTCTTTTGAAAACAAAATTCAATCTCGTACAATAACAAGTAGAGCTGTTTCACTTAAACGTCGAATATGTTTGGGAATAGCTCGTGCGTAGATAACAGCAATTCGGTAGAATAACGCTTGAAAGAGACGTTCCATCGTATCGCCATCGTTCGGTGGCGGTGGTCGATGTTGATGAACATGAATATGAGTTATTTGATCAGCTGGAGTATTCGACATGTTACATTTTCTTTTCTCCGAAAAAAAAATGAAATCTAGAAAAATGGAAAAGAAAAATAAACGTTAATCTTTGTTTTATTTGTTTTCGGCAAAACAGAGAGAGAGAGAGAGAGAGGAAAAGTTAAGTTTCATCATCCCATTCTTGAGAAACAAGTTTCGTTTTTGGATCGATTTCATCGATGAGAAAAAGTTTCGGATCCTTTTTCGTAATCAAATGGATAATTGTTTCGATGAGATCGTTTTCATATTGGAGATAGAGATTTTTTCTCAATGCTTTTTCTTCTAATAAATAATGAAATTTCTCTTTTAATTCACGAATTAATTCGTTGGTTTGCTTGTCAAGATTCATTTGAATCCAATCATCGATTTCAAACGAATTTTCATTCGTTTTCTTTGTCGATTGACAAGTTTTGCCAAAGAATAACAAAGCATACGGAGATATAAAACTCAAATCATGAATGAAAATATTCGATGTTCGAATTTTTTCGTAATAAACAATAAATGTCGATTGAATTGTCGAACGACGAAGATCATCATCCTACAAAATCTCATCGAATAACAAAATTCGTTTGCAATCGATCGTTTACTCGTAGTTTCGAATTAACCGATCTTGGATGAATTGAAATACGTTTTTCGTATTTAGTTTCTAATAAACACGGTCGTTTCGATGCTTTCGATGGTGATAAACGAATACGTGCGATATTCGGATACAAACCAGCACACATAATAGCACAGATGAGCTCGGAATTGTGTTGATTTTTATTTGCATCATCTTTGAAAAGATCGATAGACGAGAGAAAAATATTGAGATGACATTTTCATTACTTGTTAGTGAAGCGAAGTAATTTTGAATGAGATATTTTAATTGATTTCGAATTTTATCGATCATTTTCATGTGATTTGAATTGAGAAAGTTTTCTTGACAAAATTTCAGTTTTTCTCGTAGATTTCGATGACTTTTCCATTCTTGGTAAATGTTTAACAACATTAAATGATCTGACATTGTATTATTTGCAAAACTTCGACGGATTTGATTGATTTCTTGAATTTTATCCATTGGACTTACGAATCTATTTTCAATTTCAATCAAATCAAGACAAAATTTGTTTCATTCTCCTACGGATCTCGATAACTTAGAATCGATGCAATCGTTAATATTGGATCAAAACAAGAAAACAAATAACCCATAATTAATAATTTACCGATCTGTGGCGGCAACGGTAAACTAAACCAAACACACACAAACATCAACTTAAAACTCGTTAAAAATCCTCACTGAGCAAGTATTCGTCCTATGGGTGTCAATTGATTTGTCACTGAATTCAAAGCACCGATATCATAGAGGAATTTTTCAGCATGTTCAACAGCTTCGATCGAAGGTGGATCGAGTGCATCTTGTAGAAATGTTTTCACACTTGTAATGTTCAGTAATTTCGCTTGAAGATAAATATTATCCAAGCGTGATGTAATCATTTCTGATTGAGGAAAATCAGTGAAGAATAAACGTTGATTACAACGCGTGAATAAACGATAGCATTCGCCGGGCTGTGTTCGACCAGCTCGACCTTTTCGTTGCAAAAGATTGGCTCGAGAAACATTCGTCGGTAGAAGACATTTGCCTTGAGTTTCGAGATCATAATCACTCGCTTTCGTTCGACCTGTATCAATTACATAAACGACATCGTCGATCGTTATCGATGTTTCTGCAATCGATGTCGATAAGATCACCTTTCGTATACTTGGATGTGATGGCGGATTGAATATTTCTTGTTGATTATGCAATGATAATAGACTGTGTAACGGTAAGATTTGAATATACGAACATAACAAAGCTCGTTGACGAAGAATCTGACTGCATTTCACAATATCAGACCAACCGGGAAGAAAAACAAGGATTGTTCCTGCAAGTAAACAAAATTCGAACAAGTTTTTCTTTTTATTCGAATGAAATACCTTGCGAAGATATTCGACAAAGATATTCGATAACACTAACAACTAGATCACAGTTGATTTCAGAAGCAAAATCAGTGCCAATGGCTTGAATTTTTTTCCAAACTTCGATGGATTTGTGTTGTTCAGCTAGATCGTATTGTAATTCATCGACATATTCGTTGTATTTCTTTGCATCGAATTCTCGATTTGTTCGACGAGAATTCGACGAATTATGAAATGGATATTTTAATTTTGTTATATAATCTTCGAGAAAATATTCTTTCACCGGATAAATATTTCCCGGAATACGTAAAATTGGACAATCGTTAAAATACGAACTGAATTTTTCAGCTTGAATCGATGCACTTGAAAAAAAAACGTTCATTTAGTTGTCTAATTCAATAGAAATTTCTGTCTTTACCTCATTAGTATAACTTTAATATCTTGACGTCGAGTTAATAGACGTTTAATAAAAATCAAGAGAAAATCCATTTCGATATTTCTCTCATGGATTTCATCCAAAATTAAATGAGAAAAATGTTCGAAATTCGTATATTTTTCGATGTATTTCAATAACATGCCCGTTGTACAAAAGAGAATTGAACCTTGTTTTCGTGGCAATTGTGCCGATAAACGAATGTGATAACCAACGGATTCACCGAGATGATTTTCACCACGTTCTCGAGCAACACGTTCAGCAATCGATGTTGCTAAATAACAATTGATTTTCAGTATTAATTTCACTTTTTTCAAGTCAATTTACCACTGATTCGACGTGGTTGAGAACAGATTATTCGACATTGGCTACCGTGATTATTGAAAATTTCCTGATCGAGAATATATTGAGCTGTTTGAGTTGTTTTTCCTTGAAAAGATAATCATTCGAATCGAACGAATATTTCGAACAAATCAAAATACCTGAACCAGTTTCTCCAACAAGAATAAATATTTGATTGTGTTGAATTGTATCTAAAATCTCTTGATGATATTTCGAAATCGGTAGATGAGCTCGTTGATCGAAGAGGTTTTTGTATAAACTCGAGTTTTGTTTTTGACGTAAATCATTGACGAGATTTTGATCGATTTCAGGTTGAGAATTTAATGGTTCGAAGTATTGAAATGAATTTTGTAGACTTTCGAAATGAATCGCGTGTTCACGGTCATCGATTTCGAAATTTTCATCTCGATCATCGTCATAATTCGATGAGAAATCTGGTTTTGCTCGTTGGGAATATTGTTGATGCTTGAATAAATGTCGAACTTCTGTGAAACGTTGAATTTCATTCGGAGAAAACTCGATTGTTGCTACTGGTTGTGAATTTGCAGATCGTTGCTGTTGACGTTGAGCATACCAAAGGCCGATAGCTCGACCACGAAGATGAGGTGGATGTCGATTAGCATTTTGACCTCGAGATACATTCGAATCTTCCATGAATTGATAGATTAATTATTTGGAATTATTGAAAATATTGAATAAAAATCGATATTTAAATCATGATGGTATCAGTTGATTCGGTGTTTGTCAAAAACAAAAGCTAGTTAATAGTTTAGTAGTTAGTAACGCAGAATAATAGTAAATCAAATGTGTGATAAGAAATGAATATGAATGGTTCAAATAAACCAGAAATAAAGGACTGGAGACAGATGTCACTTGCATACATTTTCTTGTCGTCGTTTTTTTATTTTTATCTATTAGCACGTTCTATGTACGTCGGTAGTTTGTTTTATTTTCAAAAATTCTATTAAAATTGAAAAAAAAATGTCTCAGGAATTCATTCTTCATCATTGCACTCAGTAAAAACAATTTCGCTGTCGTTCAGTAAACATCGACATAACACCACAATGAAGCAAATATTTCAATAAATAGTCAACATGTTCGTGCACATCTCGTTTGGTTTACTGATTTTTGATGTCGTCAAAGCAAATTAATAACACATTTCCTCTCTCTCTCAGTATTTAAAAAATAAACTTTTATAATTCTAATTGCATCACACATAAAAATGATGTACAAAACATCATTATTAAACTCGGTTTATTGAAAGATAAAAGTGATCAAAATAAAATATATAATTATCAATAAAAAACAAAGCTCGATATTTGAATCAATAAGGTTTCACAGTCATACAAACACCTCTCCACGCCCATCGTGACATGACACCAGTATTCGTTGTCTTTTTCCATAGATCTAATTCGCAAATAACATCTGTCGGACGTCGTTCAATCGAACGTTTACAAAATACAGGACATGAATAAACATCCAATGCTGCTGATCGAGTTGGATTGACTGTATCCGTGATATTTTGTAATTGTGCCGCTGGTTGATTGACTTTTTCCGCTGGCACACATGACAAATGCATAACTGGTAACGATGAACAAGCGTCACGATTTTTCGTTGGTGCATCGGATATTCCATGTTCGACGGCATTCTTATCTGAACTACATCCCCATAAGTAAAGACCAAAGATAAATAGACCGTCTTTCGGCGGTTCACGGATATGTTCACGATCACGTGGAGTTAATTCACATTGAAATACAAGAGAACCATTGTTATTATCATCGGAAAGATTCAATGCATGAGCAACTTCTTGTTTAAATATACCGAATAGAGATGAAGCATGAAAGAATGCAGATAGATTATAAGCTGGATGTTTATCTCGACCTGAAAACGAAACAGTATCATTTGTTTTTGGTTTTTGATTTTCAACTACCTTTAGTAAGAACTTTTTCGATATGTTCAGCTCGAATATTTAAATCATTGAAAAAGTTATTCAAACCCCAAGTTGGCAGTGGTGCACTCGGGCCCATAGCTTCACACCAAACATCCGGTATTCGTTGATAATAAAGTGCATGTGCAACATTCGCTATTTCTACTGACCATTGTGTGCCGAATTGTGTGAGATCACAAGCAGCTTTTATTGTTTGTAAATGTGAACGAATTAATGTGACGAGTTCAGTCATTAATTGTGCTTCGCGCATTATCCAAATATTAAACGGACTGTTGACCGATGAGCCATTACGACGAGCACGATCTAAGATTTGATCCTAATTTTCAAGAAGATTTCTATGTTGAAGAGATTGATTTCGAATGAAATTCTACTTTTGTCAAGACTTTAGGTAGTTTGGTTGCTAATGCTGAAGTAGCATATTCTTCTAGAGCGATGGTTTTCTTTGTTGAAAATGAAAATAATGCTGCTGAACTGAATGCAATCGATAAAACAGTTGACGATGTGAGTGAAGTGTTGATTGTTACATCTACGATTCAAATTCATTTTCAAATCAATTAATTACAATTCCGATACAAACCTTCAATCGGTGTATTCGGTCGTTGATGAACAGCTGCACTCAATGAAATATTTGCTGGCAATGAATCAATGATTCGATTAAGACGATTGATGATCAATGCATCGTCACCTACAATCCAACAGAAAACAATTCGTTTCGAAAAGACGAAGATATATTGATGCACATACCAAGATTGGTTTCAAATGTTGAATGAAGATGACATGCTTCAGGTGCATCGAGTTGATGCATCGAAAGTGATTCTAATGCTTGTTGTAATTGACTTAATCTCGGTTGTTGAGAGAAGAATACCGATGGAATTTTGTATTTGATTTTCGAGAATTCGAAATCTTTTCGAACTGATCCCGGTTGAATCCAAAAATCGACGATATTCGCAATTGCTCTTTGATCATATTCGCTCAACGCTCGTGCGCCATAGATCAACTCCGATAGTTCATATCGAATAGCTGACCAAGACAATTGTCGAACATTAGTTTCATTCGATATTCCACTTGTCGTATGTGCTGATTCAAGTCGAACCATCGATTGATCACTCAATGCAAATTCTCGTGCGATCACTTGAAATGCCGATGTGAGCTCAACGTTTGTAAAAGTTGTTAAATTCGGTAGATCCCAACCGGCTTGACCGAATCGTGTTCGAAGATTTAGAGTACAATGCAAATAACAGATGTTATGGAGCAATGGAACCCATTCGGGTTTCGTTGAATGACGAAGAAGATCGTTGTCAATCAATGAAAACGCGCGTGTCATCGCTTCTTTCATTGATAATGGAGTTCGAATGTAACCGATAAGACAGAGATTGTATAATGATGAAGGAAATAAATAGGATCGTTGGACACTTAGCCAAACACGTGCCATTGTGTTCGATGTTCGTTTCGAACGGAGATCCCATAAGGTTGTTTCGACGTAGGAGAGAAATGATGGACTTTTATGAATACAATGAAGTAATATCCATGTATTCTGAAAATAAACCAACGGATATTCTTTGTTTTAAAGAAAAAAACAAGTTCTTGAGAATTAAATTTACGTTTGATAATGCTTTTGTGAGAGTTTTCTTCAAAATTCGTTCTTCATTTGCACCGTTGCCGTAAACTTGAACGATTTGAGATGTCGGCGTTGTTACCGATGGATCAGCTGGTACGAGATTAGTACAATAGAAGAAAAAGTTAATAACTTCATCAGGTTCATCATCATAAAACAATAGAACAGATCGTTGACTGCTTTGTCGTGTTAATAAATCCGAATCTTGTTGAAGAGTTGGACAAACACTAGAATTCCAACAAACAACAATCAGCTTCAATTTCGAATAAAAACCAAATTCATTTACGGTATCGTTGTTGCTCGAGCTGTTGTCGGTGTTTGTGATGACGCAGTCGATAGTTGAGTACTCTGATGTTCTTGACTTAGAGATTTGGTTTTATTCGAACTAAACAATCGTGAAATGCAAAAGAATTGAAAACATATTAAGACTTCGTTTTTTATGTTTACTCCTGAAGAAAAACATTGGTAACATAGACGTTCGATGCTTGAAGTAATCGATCACTTCTCAATGCTCGTACGATACAAAATTTTTGTATCGGTTCAAGTTGTTCGAGTGGCGATGGCAGCGGATAGTTTTCCGTTTCACCTTCGCATAACGGTCGCCATTTAGCTTCTTGACCTTCTTTAGCCATTCTTTCGAAACCATCGGCAAACCAATCGAAGAAGACGGCTAGATATTGAAGATTTTGATATGCTTCATCCGACATCCAATCGAACGGTTTCTTATAGGAGAAAAATCGATGTTCATTCGGCAAACGATTGAGACGTTTTTGTAGCAACGAAATAGCCCATGAAGGTGAAATGATAAATTCGCGTTCGCCCGTCGGATAATTCGTATCGATTTGTTGATTTTGTCGACGATTGAAGGATTCGATTTCCATAGCAAAATAAATCGCAAATACTCGTCGATCACGATCGTTCAACGTTCGATAAATCGTTACAAACGCGTTCTTTGTCAATTCAGTCATCACAGTTCCCATTGAATGTCTATTGAAGAATAGAATTCATTAATTAGAGAGAAGAATGTTGCCGATAAAACTATACTTTTCTGATTGAAATATGCAAGAATCGAATAGATCAACGAAATGTTCGAGTGGCATGACATAATCCGATGAAAGTTGTCGAAGATAATGCATGATATTGTAACATGTGGCGGCACGTTGAGCTAATTTTCGATAACTATTACGAGTTTTGAATAGATTTTCTTCTTGAAGAGCGACACGTTGTGATCTGTTGATTTGTTAAATAGAATGTTTTATTAAAAAAATCATTGAGGTTTATTTACCCTTCGATAGCTTCGTCGTAAGCTTTCTTCAAATCAGATAAACGTTTTGTTGGTTCGATACTTTGAAGTAGATTCAATGAATCAGCTGCAAGGAAATTCGTGATATTCTGTCGAAGAGGATCGATTATTTTCAAAGTATCAACTTTTTCCTAAATAGAAAAAAAAACAATCGTTTTCAAATCTTGAAATTCAATGAACAGACTTGTAAGAGAGTATATTGCTCGGCATCGATATGTGGCTTTTCTTTGATCATAAATCGACTTAAGAATAATTCTTCAAGATCGTTCAATGTGACGTGAAAACAAATATTCAATGTGTATGCTGCTAATTCTTTAGGCAGACGAACAGGTTGAGCTACTGTGTGCAAATAAAGTCTAGAAAACACGAATAGAATACGATTTTCGATTTGTTTTTGTAGACAGACCGGAATTTCGGACTACATTCGATTTCCTGTTGACCAATTTGTAATTTAAACGGTTTTTCACTCGATATAAAACGAGCTTGATTTCGAATGACAGTTTCCAGTTTTTCATTCATCATTATAGTATTCGTATCACAATCAGTTAATAGAAGATGCAGACCTTCCGAGAGAGCTGTTTCCAATTGAGTACGTAATTGCTACACGAAAACAAAACGATCGAATTCATATTTCAAATGTTTAGAAGAAGAAAAAATTACATGATATCGAACGACGATCAATTGTTTGTTCTTCAAAAACAATCGAATCCATTCAATTGAATACCATGTTGCATCACAAATCAATGGCCAAGCATTGAGACCAGCATCAGCCATAATCATACAACCGTTTTCAGTTAAAATATCCGTTGGAATCAGACGAAGAAGTTGAAATTCTTTTAATTCAATTTGACTGTATAAAAATTCAGCAAGTGTAGTGATTTGTGTGGATTGAAGACGATTCAGTCGACCTGTAGCCGAACCTGTTGTGTCCAATGATTGATTATTGAATGATAATGAATTATCGAAAAATGCTTTCGAAATACTATCGATCGGAATCGGCTGAATTGAAAAAGCAAAATCAACTATTCAAATATCTGTATAATGACTTTTTCTTTGTTGTTACTTGAAAAACTAAATCAGCTTCTCGTGGAATTGCATATTGTTCGCAGAATTTGATAAATTTCTGACATAGAATTCGTCGTAAATCAGCATCATATGCCGAACAATATGTCATATAAGCAGCTGCTAAAATGCAATTTGTTATCGTTTGATCATGTGTCGAATGTTCAGCTATCCATTTTGTCCATTGATCTTCCAAATCCGATAGACTAACACAAAAAGCAAACTCAAATAAGTTCTCTATTCAAATCTTTTCGTTAAACAAACAAAACTCGATGGAGTCATGCAGAGAAAAAAAAATCGGTGAGGAAAAAACGTGCCAAATTCAAATTGGTTTAGTTAGATTCACTGCAAAAAAAATAAAATAAAACAAAATCTCTCTTTTGTTTACCAAACACTCTCATCATCTGGTCGAGCCGATTGATCTCGTCTGTAAATATGAACATTGACAAAAAACATCAATAACAATTGAACAAACATGCACAAAGAAAGAAAAAAAAACGACGACGAAACAGAGAAACACGTTGCAGGTTTTCTTTTTGATTGATTTTATATCGTTTGCTTATTCTTACTGTTTGATGTTATTTAAATCAAATAAATCCATTTCGTACAAACTGAGAGATTAGCAAATTGAATTTTATTTTGTTTCGAATGTGTTTTTTTTTTGAATTTTGCTTTCAAATGAGTTCGTTTTCTTACCTTTGAGTAACGTTAACAGCAGCTTGTAAACGCGTTTGACAACTTTCGTATTCTTTCTTCAATTTATTTTTGTTAACAGCCGCTGCATCGAACCGATTTTGTGCCTCTTCAAGTTCGGCAACTAAACGTGGAAGATCATCGATCGTATATTTCGATATATCGACAATTCGATGATCAGTTTCATTGACATCCGTATGAAGACTTGCTTCCATCATTTTCAAACGTTGAATTTCATTTTCTTTTTCTAATTGTTTTTGTTCAGCTTCGGAAATATCCTGTTTCAGTTTTTCGACTTTCTGTTTGGCTAAACGTAACGGTTGACATAATTTCGTATATTCAATCAACGCAATGGCATAATGAACAAGTGCAGCAGCTTCTTCCGATGCATATCGAGCAGCTGCAAGAGTTATACGATTTTCCTGCGAACCACCACCACCACCACGTGCAGCTGAGACATGAAAATTTTTAGCATTTTCTAATAACGAACCTTCGCCAGTGATTCCTTCGCCGACTCCATCTCGGCCTTTGGCAATATAAGATTCGACAGCATTGGCAATATCGAGATTGAGACCATCTTGCCAATGGATTCCGTGTAGCATGTCGACAAAACGACCTGAATCAGCCATTAGGGATGTATATTGCTTCCATTGATTACGATCGAGACGTTCCGATTGCATTCGTCCGGTTCCTCGTTCTTTTTCTTGCTCTTTGATTTCGACTCGGACAGCTGGTTTGCGTCCGATTAAAGTTAAAATCATTTCCATGATTTGACCGATGAGCATCGGTGGCGTTTGAAACGCTCGTATTCTTTCAATACAAGATTTATCGACTTTGCCCATCCATTGTTCGACTTCTTTTCGTTTCGCAGCTAGTTTATCTCGCCATTTTTCGACATCTTTCAAAGCTTCTTCATATTCTTCATGCATTTTCGCTTGTTTCGATCTCAACGATTCTTCTTTCATTCGTTTAAAATTCTCTTCATATTCATCAGCCTCATCTAAACAAACAAACAAATCGTCGAATCGACAGTTAGTTTAACAAAATTCGTACCGTCAAGTATTAATTTTCTTTCTTCTTCAGGCAGAGCAAATTCATCTTTGTCTTCTCGATGAATATAACCCGGTAATGAACCGGGCAAAGCATGTTTTGCTCGTAATTTCTCCAGAATCATCGATTTATAAATCACTTCTTCTAAAAGCACCGCTGTTTCGTGATCACTTGCAAGACATCGTTCTTTCAATTGTTGAATATATTCTCTCATATGTTCAGCATCTTGTCTTGTTTTTGTTAGCGTACTTAGAACTTTATTCAAACGAATGATATCTCGTTCGCAAACGGCAGCTTTCGATGTGAATAAATACCAAAATGATTGCATAAAACGAAGAAATGTCTCCGGACCGATGAATGTATGCAGAGGCGAGAGAGCAGTAAATTTACTATTTCCATGATTTTTAATTTGTTCGTAGAGAAGCATTCGTGAGTACGGATAGTTCGGTAGTTCGACTTCGATTGTTTTCAATTCTTTTGCTTCTTTGCTGAGATTTTTTTTCGATGTAAACTTTTCAGTTGACGAAGTTCCTGTTGTATTCAATTGATTCGAGACTGTTTCTTTGACAAGAATCTTTCGGTCAGTCGAGCCAACAAACGGCATTTGACGAGATTCTTCTAACATTTCATAATGAATATCACTGAGACAATGAGAGAGACGTTGACGAAGATCGTCGGTTAGAATTGTATCACGAGATGAAAGAAAGAATGACGACTCAACGTAAAGAGATGAACGAGACCAGTTTTTAATCCAGTAGATTTGAGTATTTTTCAATAGGCCGGGATATTCACTAGAATCAAGAGAATGATGATTTGTTTTTGTGAAAAGGCAAACTAACGATGATAAACGACTGATAAGTTCGCTGTGTGCTGGTAGACAAATTGCAATATGAAGATTTTGACGAATTCGAGAGAGAAAATAACGTCGTGGATCGTTGATGACAACTGTTGTTGAATTTTGATCGCGTCTATATGCATTAATAACAGCCTAAGCAACATCAAAATACGAACTTCTTTGTTTATTTTCAATATTACAAAAAAAAATGTGAATAAACCTGATAAAGACCATCGACTTCATCTTTGCTAAACAAATGCGGACATTCAAAACTGGTTAATAACGATGAAACTGTATCGATTAAATCCATATCACGAAAATGTTTCGTCTGAAAACAGAAGTTTATTTCTCTGTTCAATTTGTGTTTTCTTATCCTACAGTTAAAACAACGCCGATATGTCGACCTTCGACTGCTGTTGTTCGAATAACTGCTCTTAAACTATCGTAAAACAAACTTTTCGATGAATAATCAATCACATGTTCTTGAATTTCAGCGAGATAAAATGCTAATCGAACTAATTTCGATAGATGTGAACCAACAGTACCAATGACAAATAAATTACTCCTAAAAGAAAACAAAAAACCCAACAACCGGGGATAAGAACACGAATATCTTTTTTTCCAACTTACAGAGCCGAATGAGATAAAATTCGATGCATACGAATGATATGTAGCGCAGTATTCTCCGAAACCGCTAGGGAAAATGTATGATAACCGAATTCTTCTCGATAACGCATGGCAACTTGTTCGATTGCTTTACGAATTTGACTGAGAGATTCAACTGGCTGAACTTGAGTCTAGAAATTGCGAAAGATTTGCGTTTCTTTCGTTGAATATTTATTTCTCGTTTTACTTTGATTTCTTTGATAATTAACGAGTTCAAAGGACGTTCGTAGCTTCGTCCTTCGAGTGGAAATGTAAAATAGAGATGATCTTCTTCTTCTTTTTCCCAATTAAAAACCTACGAGAGAAAAAAACAACAGCAATTTCTTATTTTCACATTATTTTCGTTTTACATTTCGGAAGATTTCATTGAGATTGTCTTTGAACCAATATTGATCGATTTCTCGAACGATTTGATCATTTAAAATTCGATAGAGTTCATGTTTAAGAAAAGGTGCAACAAATTCGGCTTGATTTCTCAATTGAACATCGACTAATCTCAAACTTTGAATCGCAATTATCATTTGTCGAATAGAAAATAAATAATGTTCTCGTCCTGCAATTGAACTCGGTTGAAGAACACGTTGAATACGTTGAAGAATTTCCATTAAAACATCGACGATTTTACTCGATAGATTAGCGTCGATCGGTGTTTTACCATAGGTCATCATATTAACCTGCAAGAAGCAAAATTCGTCTTATTTCGAGAAAGAAAACAACGTCGAGCGAATTTTACATCGATGACGTTGCTGAGAATTTGTCGGAGAGGTGGACCAGTTGCTGTTGAAAGATGAACTGTAACGAAATGACGCTAAGAAATAAACGAAATATTTGTTTTATTTTCTTTCTTTTAGTTTTCTTCGTTGAACATACGAGTAAACGAGGATTGAAAGTTGGTAATGATTGATCGTTGGTTGTTGCCGTGGCAAATACGACGAAATCGTCGATGATTTTCTTTTCATATGGTTTTTGTTGAGTTATGAATTGGTGATGATCGACGAGAGTTCGAAGAAACTATTCGAAACGAATTGAAACGAAAAAGTGCCGAGAATTTTTCTTACTTCAGGAGCATTTTTGAATTTTTCTAAACCATTTGAAACGGATGCTTGTAGATCATCGATGAATAGACAAAGTTTCTTTCCTAATGGCGCTCCGTATGTAAAACCCTGACGATGAACAAGAGTCGAATCAAGAAATTTCTGTAGATCAGATGAATTCGTCGCCATCGAAAAGTTCAAACGTGTAGATAAAAATTGTGCTTGATCTTAAAATCAACGTCTTTCAAATGAAAAAAAAACGAAAAACAAACAAACCTAATCCACTGAGAAACGTGTCTAATAAAAACGATTTACATGAACCAGTTGGTCCGCTAAGTAGAACATTAACTTGAGCTAATGATGCGTATTTTAGAAAGTAATGAGCACGAGCTAAATCAACGGTTTGAATAAGAACATTGCCGAAAACATCGATACGATCAACGATATTTTCATTTAGTTCGTCAACTCTGAATAAACGAGATTTAAAAGAAGTCGAATGCTTGTAGAAAAATGTTTGATTACTTTGCAGTCCAAAGATCCCATTCGCATGATTCATCGACATAATAATCGAAAACTGAAATTTCTCGATCATCATCCGGCAAAACCGAGACAAGATTTTTCAATAAATCCGAATAACGTTTCTGTTCATCGGAAGTTAAAACTGATTTGAGAACAAATGTCAATGAAAATATAAAAAATCGTTCGACATGAACATCAGTCGTCACATGAGTACTATCACGTAAAACTGCGTCTAACAAACGAAGACTCAACGAGAATAAACTCGTCTCAGAATAATACATCGAACTGAAATGCAAACAAACTTTCAATTCAATCAAATTCTCGATTTCCAATCTTCTCCTACCGTGAACATTCATCTTTTAGAAAGTTCATAATTGGTTCCATAACTTTATCGAAACAAGCTCGAAGACACTAAAAAGAAGAACTCCGGTTTTTTTTTCGAAATGAAATTCGAGTTTTATTAGCAAACTTCTAATTGACGTCGATCTTTAAGCCATGCGCCAGCGATCACTTTCCAATCGATGACAGATTTATCAAAATAGATCACAGTCTAAACCGAACAAATCAGAAAAAGACAAGTTCTTTCATCAATCCTTTCGATTTACTGAATTGGCGATAAACGAAGGTGATGCATCGGATAATGACAAAGTTTCAAACATAAATTTAACTTGATCAGCGAGAAACAATTTATCACCATTACGAATTTGTAATGACGAATCTTTTTCTAAGATTGACGGCAACAAATCTGCCCATGTTCGACTCAAAATACCATCGAAACAAATCCAACTCGTATGACAATTCTATATTTCAAATGAAACATAATCTCGTTTTGATTTATAACAAAAAAAAACAACAAAATCTTCCTCCTACTCGATTCGCTTTTCTTAACATTGTTGTTAAAACTCCATCTTGCCATTCGTTAGCTAATGTATAATAACCTAACAAAACACTTTCCGATTCGATTGCCAATGGATTTATTCTAAATAAATTTCATTGATTTATCGAATTAAAACCTTTTTTTTTCTTCAACGACAATTCACTTACCGGTAGATTTTATGCGTTTGTGCTGCGATTTCTTGTGCATAATTCGATTCATGCAATGAACTCAATGTTTTCTGTTGATAATTCGACGATTGTAATTGTTGTTGTTGTTGCATTTGCGTGAGAACATCGATCATTAAATTAGCTGCACAGGATTTGCCACTATGTGCTGAACCACAAAGAATCATATCTAATCGAACAGAAAAACAAAGAATTCAATTCGATTGATTAAGATTAGAGCTGACTTTTGGAAACATTGGCTGCGTGGATCATTTGCGCACATTTAGCAACCCAGAGTTTTTTCGGTATATATTCGCGATCTGGTGCTTTATCACTTATGATTTTTTCTAGGATGCTGTTTGAGTTCAAAGAAGTTATTTTCGATTCATCACGACCGACGAGTATGTCGAGAACGAAGATTCGGAATGTTTTCGCGTACTAAGATAAAGAAAAAAAATAGCAAAAGTGATGTGGAAATCCAACGAAATCTTCGTACTTCAGGATTTAATCGAGCGCCGACAACATCGAGAAAGATTTGAGCGAGTAGAAATTGATCAGATTTAGTTCCGACATACGATGATGTTTTCACTGTTAGCGGACGTTTGATTTCTATTTAACGAGAAACGAGTTTAAGCACGCGAAGAAGAAAGTGCGCTCAATGAATTACCATCGACTTTCGAACCGGCTGAGCCCATACTGGCCGGTCTTGAGCTGCTACGTTTCTTCAAATTGCTTACATATTGAAGAACATCGACAAACGAGGATAAAGATATGACTGATCGTTGATCAATCGGCCTACAGAATTCATTTTCAAGTTAAAAACCAAGAAAAACGAAACAAATGCTTACAGATATAATCGAACAGTTTCGTAGAGAAGCGAGATTTTATCAGCAATGACATTCGAATTTTTGAAATTATGTTCGAAACATTTTATTCGAAGGATTTGTTCGACGTCTGGTTCGATAATTGAAATCATACGAAATCGACAGCGAATTTCCGGTAATAATACAGCTCGAACTCCTGCCGACTGATTGACTGTATACGGATTTCGTGTTGCCATTATACCAACAGATAATCGAATTGGAATCTGTTTTTTTTTTCGTTTGTTAGAAAAAAAAAGAAGTTTTTTATATAAAATAAATCAAACGAACTTCTTTGCTTTCGGAGATAATTGTTGCAGCTGAATTATTCGTTTTCAATGCGTCACAAATCAATGTGACGTATTCAGCAAGTGGAGACAGAACTTGAACAGTTAACGTATGAATATTATGAAAAACACCCCAACAACCATCCTTAAATCATCGAATTTTGTCAAAATGACGATTCAAACAGATGAATACGCTTACTGATGCTAAGCCTGTGATGAACATCGCCGCAGCTGATGCATCGACATATTGAGAACATTCGAATGTTGCAACGAATCGACCAAGAAATCGAGCTAAACTCTATTGAAATTCAAAAAAAAAACGATCAAATTTAGTTCGTCCTTTTGCACAAAATTGATTTCGTACTGTAATCGTAAAGATCTTTCCAACAGCTGCACTTCCTTGTAGAAGCGCCGGTCGTTTAAATGACAATGCAAGCCAAATACCAAGAAAAGCCTTTTCTGTCGTTGAGGTAATCGATAAGGTTTGATGAATTCCGTAGAATTCATTTCCATATGAAAATGCATCGTCGAGGACTTGCATACGAACGGGTTCAGTTGACATTGCCGATGAAGTTGTACTACTGTCCATTGATTTACTGTCTCGACCTGTCGTAGGAGTTTGGTGATAAACACGAAAACATCGTCGCCAATCGAAATCTTTGACTGTCATTTCACGACGACGAGAACTAAGAGCTTCGAAACTATCACGTAGATACGCAGAAAACTATTTTGAAAAGACAAATTATCATCATCGTTGAATTTTCTATTGAACGAAAAACAAACAATTGTCTTACAGTTAGAACTCCTTCGAGACGTAGTTTATGCAACGGTAGAACCGGTTGTGTCGGTGTTTTCCATTGAGCTCGTGTCAATGTCGATGGAATTTTCTGTATCAACGTTGCAAAACGTTTCGATGCTGTCTGTAAACCTCGTCGATCATTTTTACAATCAAAAATGCCGATTTCAACTTCTCGTGTCCATGCATATAACAATCCAACCAATGACACTTGACAGGTATACTTAAAAAACATTCAGTTTGTTGTTTATCTTTTTTTTGTCATTTTGTTTTTTGAATTACTTTCGAAACGAGATCTTCAAATGGTAAACCATTGTCAATATCTTTAATACACGAAAAAATATCCATTCGAATTGTCTCGGCAACTGATTCTTGTAGCCGACTGAGCCATTGTTCGACGGATTTTTGTAATGGAATTGATCGATGCAATTGCATGCATTCGCCATCGTCACTTAACACTTGAACTATGTCCTGTTGAGTGACAACAACGAATTCTGAATGAGAACGAGATTCACTTGTCATTGTCGCCTAAAAACAAAACCCAAATCTGCAATTGAATAAAAAAAAAGAAGCAAATCTCCACTCGTCGTTCGTCGATAATTCGCTGTTGATCGACATTGGCTGCGACTAGTTTCAGATCTCGAATTCCGTTGAACATCGATCGAAAATGTGATCGAACATAGTTAATCGTATCTTGTCGACTCAACAATGAAATTAATGTACGATTTGTAAGAAAATAAAATCGTGGAAATATTTGCCGTTTTCGATCCAAAAATAATGAAATTGATTTATTACAAATTTCTAATTCTTTTTGCATTTCTTTGAGAATTCCTTTTTTTGGCGGTTCACTTAAACAACATTGAAGAACATTGCGAATTTCGGCCGATTGTCGTTGAGTTTTGAGCCAAGTTTTATCAACACGAACGAATCGTTTCGATTCCAATGAAATATCTTTTCCTGCCGATGGATTATTAAAGATATTCTCGGCTCCTAACCACATATCCTGAACTTCAAGCCAAAGTTCGAGAATTTCACCGATCATTTTCAATTTTTCAGACCAAGACGCAACTTCTTCACGCATCGGTTCGATATATTTCGTTGTTAACATTTGTGCAAGTCTAATAACAACGAAAAAAAACAAAAGCAAATTCGATTTCAATTCGACAAAAAACAAACACAATATCATTACATTTCTTCTCCATCTTCTAAATGTTCAAGTAAATGTTCGACATAACGTTTTTCTAATAAAACCGATCCGTAGTCTTTGTACGATTCAAAATTCAGAATCTGTTCAGTCCATTCTTCTTCAATCGATCGCATTTTCGTTTCCAATTCCAATTCTTTCTGTGCCGAAAAGCAAATCGCTGCTATTTCATTTTGATATTTATCCAACGAAATATCCAGCAAATCATTCAATTTAAAAACTGTCGATTCCAATTGAAACGAACAGCCCGTTATTTGCATAACTTTAAGCCAATGTCGACTTCGTATTTCTCGTGCATTTAACATGAACAACAAAGGAAAGAGTTGAAGATATTTTTTCAAATGAGCTTCTAAATCAAAATACGCCGTCCAAATACGTTCTTGTAATTTCGATGGTAGATCACAGAATTCCGACCATAATTGATTTAGTTCGGTTTTACTCTGATTTAAATCAACTTCAGACCAAAGAGTCGAACGAAATGTTGTATCGAAAGCAATGAATTTCTTATAGAGAATATACAATTGATCAAGTAAAACCAATTCCTAGACGAGAAGAACAATGATCAATCAGACAAGGCAAAGGAAATATCCAAAAAAGAGCAAAAGCAAGCATAGCAGCGAAAGAGATCGATGATTCGTCTACAACTCTGACCTGTTGATGGCTATTAATTTAGATTTCTGTTAATTCGAATGAAAAAAAACAAACAAACACGAGAACACATTCGATTCTCTTACTTCTCCGGTTTTATCTAATTCCGGGAATTGTTTCGGTTGTAAACTGAACAAAGTCGAAATTGAATTCAAAGTTTGTTTTCTTCGATGCATAATTTTATATTGTCCTTGAAAGTCTTTCAAACGTTTGGCTGCTTCCAATGGCGACAGTCCCGGCACGTTCGGTCCTTCGACATCGAACGCATTTCGAAAACGAATCACTTCGACAACGAATGACTTCACTTGTTTGTCGAGTTCTTGTTCTAATTGTTGTCGACGTTCTTGGAGCAATTCCTTTCGCACACGATCTGCATTTAACATTAAATCCGACCATTTCTCACGTAATTGCGAACATTCATGGAGTTCATCGCGAGGAATCGGAATTTTATAGACTTGATCGAGTAGATTGTAGGTTGTTTCGATTGGCAGATAGATCGAACTGAAAGATAAGCCGAAATTGACAAGCAAAACAAAAAGATTTTCGATGTTCGTACTCGATTTTATTCTCCATTTCGCTTAATTCTTCGAGAAGAATGAGTGCTTCATCGAGTTGTTCGAGTGTTGAAACATCGTCTTTAAATCTCAATTGAACTTGTTGTCGATAGGCAACGACTTGATCGAGTTGAGTTCGAGCAAATTTATGTAATAATTTCGCATATTGAGTTTTCCAACTGAAGATAAATGTTCGTAGTGAATTCAAAATCGGCACTGTTTCGATGCAAATACAACCGATTTGTATTTCATGAGGAAAAATATTCAAACGTTGTTCGATTTGAACGAGACGTTCGAGTTCAGCTTGAAGATAATTTCGTGTTTCGATCGACGGAACTCCATTTGGATCGATGACAATCGTATATTCACTTCCATTCTCATCTTCTTGAACAACAGTTTGATATTGTAATTGAGAATCATCACGCCAGAGAAAGTCAAATGTTCGAATATATTGCAATGCGCTATCACAAATACGTGAGACGTTCGATTCGATGGAAGACAAACGATTGATTTGAGATGAAAGTATCGAATCTGAAGAGATCAATGAACTCAATTCACGGGTACTTTCGCTATCGAATTCAGCAGATTCTATATATTAAAAAAAGAGTGGAGAAAATATCAGGATGAATGAATAGATAAATGTACCACTGATCTGTTTTTCACAATTGACAATTGCTGTTGCAATATCAATGATACATTTCTGACAGAAATTTAATTGTGGATCAATAATAATCTCCGGTATGGCATATTCCATTGTGCAACCGATTCTAAATATTTTCGAATTCGAATGAATTCTCATTTCAAGATTTTCTACCTGATTCTCTGTTGATCGATATTACCGAACTCATTATCATTGAGTTCTTGTCCTTCGAATAGAAATCGAATTAATTTCGTTTGATCGATTAAATATTTCGTTTCATTAATCGATGCTAATTCGATAAAATTCTGTAAAGTCCGTTCGATGATTCTCTGAATCGTTTGATTTATTTTGTCTTGATAAAACTGAACGAAAATAAGCATAGCTTCGTTGGTGACAGCAGGCGTTGATGTTTTCGTTCGACGTGTTGACGAAGTCGATGAACGAGATTTATCTTGATTCGATGAATTCAATTTCAGCATCTCCTCGACCTCTTGAAATGTCTGTCGAATAGTGGCGAGTTTCTTTCCGATGGCAATCGATTGTTCTTTCAAATGTTCTCGCATTTGCGTTACAAATTCATTCGGTGTCCATAATTTCGAACGAATATATTCGATTGAATACAACAGACACGAACTATTCATGAGTTCTTTATCGAGAATAAAGTCGATTTTTTGTGCAATGATTGTGTTCAAATTGAAGATCAGTGTTTCGAAACGATCGAGTGAACGATGAACTTTAGCGATGTAGGCATCGATGTTAAGACTCGACCATGTTAGAGTATGAAGACCTGGCTCGAATGCACGATAGATTTGAGATAATTGTGAAGTGAATAGAGGATAGAAGAGAGGATAGATTCGAGATTGAAGATCGTGAAAACGAGAGAGAAGATCTTCGAGTAAAGATTTGTAATGTTTAAATGTTTGTTCCTGGAGAAAGAAAAAAAAAGGCAGATTACAATGAAAACAAAGGAGAAGAATTGAAATACCTTTTGTATGCAAACTAGAGCAGCTTTTGGAATGTCAACATCGAGTCGTTTGAACCATTTAACTTCATCAAAAATCGAAAATAATTCAATATTTGAATTGATTTCAATGTCTGCTTGTTGATCTTCAGTTGCTTGTACTAAACATAAGAGATTGGCGTTTAAATGATCTTTCCAAGCGTCGATTTTTTCTTTCCATCGTCCTAATAAAAATTGTTCGTAAACAAGTAGCGCTTTGGCCGTTCGATTATAAAGTTTTGAGATAATCGGAAAATTGCCTAAGGTTGTGATATGTCGATTTAGTTTGAAAACATCCATAGCTTGCTCGATTTTAGTCAACAACGTTCGAGACCAAGCAATAGCACCTTAACAATTCAATGTTTTATTTTTGTGTGTTCAATTTCAAAGTTAAACAAAAGATTTACCGGGCACAGGCGGTGCATTTCGAGGCAATGGCGGATCGTCTTTATGAGCTTCGAATGTTGTTCGAATGTCCAGAAGATCATTTTCGAAATCTAGAAAGATTTTCTTTTAGTTTGAAAAGTTCGAATCATCTGTGTTTGTACTCAGAAATAAATTGACATAAGCATCTCGAAGAATCGATCGAAGATGATGTCGTTCGCAGATCGGTTCGAAACTTGCTAAGATTGTTAAACCTTCATGTGTTCGTTTGGTTTTCGAAAACATGACGTTGACATAAGCACCGATTAATTGTTCTAATTCACGTGTTAAGGTTGTGAATTGTTTGTGAATTAAATCGAATCTGATTTGAAGAAAAAGGGAAAAACTTGAATTCAATCGAAATACAAATCGATCTACTTCGTTTTTTCGTCGTCACTTGAAGGATTGTAAGTGGTTAAGATGGATTTTAATTGTTCAACACCGTTTGTGAGAAATAAGCTCAGTGATAAGGAATCATCATCATCGGGAAAATATTTTTCTGTTTTAGAAAAAAAAAAACGAAAATTTGAAATCTTTGTTCGAAGGAAATCTTTGTAATTATTTACTGAGTAATTCTAAATCAGCTTTTGAGACCGTTGAGATTAAGTAATCGTTTTGTGCTGTTCCAGTTTCACTTCCTGTATCATCAATACCTTCATCGGAAGTTGTTTCAATCTTATTGTCTTCATCGTTCTGTTCGTCTTCGCCCTCCTCCTCGTCTCTTCGTGTTGTACCTAGATTTCACACAAAAAAAAACACGTTGATTTTTATCAAGAATAAAGTGTTTTGTCTTTACGAGGACGATTAGCCATGTTTTCAGCTTCGATGAGATCTTTTTGTTTTGGTTTCGGTAGTCGAAGAGTCGAAGTAATCAATCTATAAATTTTATCGATTTAACATTTTTGAAAAACCAGAAGAAAACGAATCATTTTACTGAGAAAATTGATTAAGTGTAACAGTCATATCAAGAACTTGTTCGACACGTCGACAGAAATCATCTAAATGTTGAAAGATTTTCTCATCTTCCGACATTAAAATGCCACTTGACTGTCGAATATGCGGTCGAGTATGACTTTGATCACGTATTGGTGCACTCCTAATTCAAACTCAAATTCTTTTCAAAAACAAACAAACAAAACGTTAACAAACGTTGCTCCACTAAACGACGAAGATGATGCTGTTGAAAACGCCGTTGTTGTCAACATTTGTGCGCCACCAAGAGCATCTCGTAAATTTCTGAATGTATCTTTGTATGCTGCTTGTAAGAGAAGACAGTTTTTCAAACGTTGAAATGTGCTTTCATTGTTGGCATTTGATTCTAATGGAACTGAACCTTTGGGCACTTCTCGAAAACGTTTGACATCCTATTTTCGAAATGAAAACAAAACGAAATTCTCTCGAATGTTGAAGAAATTTTACTCGTTTATCAAGATGAAAATTTTCTTTGATCTCATCGATTAAATTTCCCGATTGAATTTCGAGAAAAAGTTTCGTCCATAACTGTGTTAAATCATCGTCGATATGATGTTTACAAACTTTGACTAATTGATTGGTAACTTTCGAAAAAATTAACCCTAAATAACCTTGCCGAGCGTAGTATCTCGACACAGATTCAACTGTTCGCATTGCATCACAAAGAGCAGGCAGAATATTCACTGTGCAATTCTGTGGATGAGCATCTTCAGTCAAACTTTCTAAATAACGACGAATTGACTCGAGAAATTTCGTTTTATCTCGACATTCATTCTGAGCTTCAGTGATACTAAAACAAAGGCAAATCACTTTGTGTTAGTTCGATTTTGGAATTCTTACGAAACATCAATTGCTTTCCATTTTCGAATAACTTTCGATTTCGATGTAATCAAAGCACCGATTATTGCTTTGCATTCTTTTGATTTCAATTGTTCGAGTAAATTATTAATTAAACGTTGTTTTCGCGTCCAACGGTCGATTTCACTCAAAGGACCAAGTGACGGATGCATTGAACTATTTTTCAAACAAGAAAATTCAGTTGAGTTAATTCAAATCAAAGCAAATTCTACTCTTCGCCGAAGATATCTTGAAGAACATTTTCAATAGTTGCAATCCATGACAAAACTAATGTTTCACAATTACGAATCACAGGACTGTCAACTGTCGAACGTGCACTTTGCTTCAATTGACTGATCATTTCTGTTTCAGCTCGTTTTAATAACTAATTCAACAGGAAATTAAAATCAAAATCTCTCGAATTCATTTCGAAATCTTACTAAATTCTTATCCTTTTGCAGCGAATGACAAGTTGTCGTCAATCCATCGACATTTTTCTCCATTTGTGTAACAATGGTTGTCTTCGTTGCTGCTTGATGATAACTATCATTCGATAGAGGCATTAATTCTTTTTTAAATAACGGTAGCAATGTTTGTCCGTAGAGTAACGATGTCATTTGTGCTGCATGTTTGATTTCTCCACAATAAATATCCGATTCAGATGAAATTGTCGCATCGGAACTTGTATCCGAGCGAATAAAAAACAGTAGAATAATATTATCTAATGGTTCGTTGACGAGACCATATTCATCGACAAGACTTTGACAACAGATAATCTCTTTCGAATAGAGACGATCTCGTGTTGTGTAGAAAAATAATTTATTTGAACCTTTAGCAAAGAGAAAATTATTGATTTTATCTAAGACATCCGGTCGACGAAAGAATGTTTCCGTGAATGACGCGTCGGCAGTCGAAGTTTTATCGATGCAAAATGTCTGTTCGACTTTCGAGGCTATCCACCAGTGTCGTTCATCCATTCGTTATAAGTAACAACAATAACTGATCGATTTCTTTTGTGTTCCTGTACACTTATATCATTTGCATTCTCATTCAAATCAATCGCTAAGCAAAGTCCTTTTCTACTCGAACGAAGTGATTTCGAATGACATCTACAGGAAGTCGAACTTCGAAATTTTTAAATAAAAATTCGTTCGATAAAATTCAAAGAAAATAAAAATATTATTAAAAACTAAAATTCGAAACAAAAAAAACTTGTTTTCTCTTTTCTAATAGTTATTTCTCTTTGCTAAGCAATTGTTATTAGTGTACGACATTTGTTTCTATCTGCCTATTCGTTTGTTTATTTGTTTATTGATATAATCATCTCGAAGACTTTCTCTCTCTCTGTTTTTTCTCTTTCTTATTCAGATTCGAATCATTGTATATTTGATATCACGAACAACGAAGTCAATCGAATGAGTTCTGAACGGTCGATATCACCCGATCCATTGCCACGGTCACACTCTCGTTCAAGTGTTGCCAACGACGAGAAAGAAAGCAATGGACATCGTCAGGCATCGTCATCATCGAATTCACAAAAACGACGACGAGACAATTCAAAGTAAAACACCGCCGTGAATCGAATGGGTTTTTTTTTTGAATTTAAAATAAATTTTAGTCGTACGCCGTCGCCTCGTTCGGCAACGTCCCGATCTCGAAGTCGTAGTTCGATTGAAGGCTCGAAATCACCGCCTGTTAACCGAGGAAATGCCAGTAGTAACCGTCGTTCACCATCGCCTGTTCATCATTCAAGTTCGTCGTCATCGAAACGACGTCGTCATAAGGACGGAGCTGATTCAGGCAAAACTGTCTGCGAACTTTGCCATTCCGATGTCGAAGCACAAAAACGTTTGTTCGGCGTTTTAGATAATTGCGACCATGTTTTGTAAGAATCGAGTTTGTCTCGAGATTTTTACGATCGAATTTTCGTTTATTTAGTTGTTATGAGTGCATCGTTTCGTGGAAACGATCGAAATATAGTAATGCCGAATCCGAAAGGTACGAAAACAAAGATTTGAAACGTCAAATCAACGTGTTTTACTTGTATTTAGTTGTCCGGTTTGTAAAGTTCGTTCATCATTTATAACTCCAAGTAAACATTGGTTCGAAAATAAAGATGACAAACATCGAATCATTAAAAAACATCGAAATCATTTGAAGTAAGTTCAATTAAACGCAAAAATCCAAGAACAAATCGATTTATATTTACTATCTGGTTAAAGCATAAAAAGAAAAGCTGCCGTTTACTTATTTATTAATTACATCTAAAAGAAAAACACGCACACAGAAAGTATCCTGATTAGAGGCCAAAACAGAGACCTGTGTTCCAACGAGTTCCTTCTCAGATTTAAGTTCTTAAACAGTTTTATTTTACTTTACACGAATATTATAATCATTTACATTGGTCTCATTGAATAAATCATAAGAATTTATATCCAGATTTTATTTGGATTACATAGATACACATATATACATAAATATACTGAGGAAAATTTACTTTCAAAATCTTGTTAAATGTATGTATGGATGTGATGTGTCCGTGTTTTTTTTTCTCTCTTTGAAAAAGAAGGAAAATAGTTGAGAAATTTGTTTTGCTAATTGATTTGTTTTGAAGGACGTTGCCGTGCCGGTATTATCTTCGTCATGGGTTTTGTCGTTATTCGGATCGTTGTTTTTACGATCATCACGAAGCAGCTAAACAATACAAACAACAGAATCGTCGTTCGCGTTCGCGCGAACGTGAACGTGACCGAGATCGTGATCATTATAGTTCGCGAAACGATAGCCGTTCTCGATACCATTCGCCATCGCCAAGTCGACACTCATCGTCACGTTATCGAGATCGTGCTTACTAAATCTCGACTCGAGACATCCAATCAAGAATAAACAGGAAAATCAATTTTCTTTGTAAAATTCTTCGATTTCAAATCGTTTAGATATGAAAAAAAAACAAAACAAATTTTTCTTCTTCTTCTTTTTTGTTTTCTGTTATTCAAAAACTATCTATGTCTATTAGAGATCGTCATTTTTTGTTGTTGTTATTGTTAACCATATCCATTTATCTAATATGTGTCTCTTTTCTGTTTGTCTGTCTGTCCCGATTAATGATTGATTATTTCGAATCTCGTCGTTCGATATCACATTAAAACTAGAAAATCAAAAGCACAAATATTATTCATTGTATTGTTTGTCTTTAAGATCAAATCTTAGAAATGACAACAACGGATTCAAGCAAATCGTTTGCAGCCGCTGCAGCTACTGGAGCGAATGCTAAAGGTACATCGGGATCAGGTCAAATGGGAGATGCAGGATTCAAAACTCGACAAAGACCGGATGCTATCCGAAATTCGAACATCGTTGCTGCTAAAGGTAAAAAAAAGAACAAAACGAAGAATCGATTGAAAAAGAAATTTGTTTTAATTGAATTTAGCTGTTGCTGATGCCGTTCGAACAAGTTTGGGACCACGTGGCATGGACAAAATGATTCAAACCGGTAATGGTGAAGTAACAATTACAAACGACGGTGCAACTATTCTCAAACAAATGTCGGTCATTCATCCCGCATCGAAAATGGTTCGATTTTTGTTTGATTTGCAATCGAATCGATTGACTTTTTCTTTCTAGTTGGTTGAATTATCCAAAGCTCAAGATATCGAAGCTGGTGATGGCACAACAACAGTCGTTGTTTTAGCCGGCAGTTTACTGGATGCCGCCAGTCGTCTCGTCGCTAAAGGTAAACAAAGTGAAATTCAATCGAATTAATTTCGAATTTCGAATTCTCAGGTTTACATCCAACAACAATTGCTGATTCGTTCGAAAAGGCTGCTGATAAAGCAACAGAAATCCTCCGAAGTATCAGCATACCGACTGAACTCAGTGACAAAGAATCGTTACTTCGAAGTGCATCGACATCGTTGAATTCGAAAGTTGTCTCTCAACACACGCATCTTCTCGCGCCGATTGCCGTTCAAGCTGTGCTCAAAGTTATCAATCCAGTCGTTGATACCAACGTCGATTTACGTGATATTCGAGTTGTCAAAAAACTCGGGTAAGACACAAAAATGTTTTCAATTGAACGAAGAATTCAATTGTTTTGTTTTCTCAGTGGTACTATCGAAGATACTGAACTTGTTGATGGTCTTGTTCTCGATCAAAAAACAATCGGTTTCGGTGCTCCAACTCGTGTTGAAAAAGCTAAAATTGCCTTGATTCAATTCTGCATTTCGCCACCAAAAACCGACGTATTGATAAACGATCGAGTTCAACAGGATTTTCACTGGGTTTTTTTTATTTCGTTTAGATGGAAAATACAGTTATTATTAGTGATCACGCACAAATGGATCGTGTTATCAAAGAAGAACGTCAATACATATTAAACATAATCAAACAAATCAAAAAAACCAATTGCAATGTTTTGTTGATTCAAAAATCGATCCTTCGTGATGCAATTAGCGATTTAGCTATTCATTATTTAGCGAAAATGAAAATCTTAATCGTCAAAGACGTCGAACGAGAAGACGTTCCATTTATTGCTAAAGTAACAAAACATTCTTTTGTTGTAATTCTTTTATTTTTTTGGATTCTTTTTTTTCGTAGACTCTTGGTTGTAAACCAATTGCAAGTTTAGATCATTTTCAACAAGATATGTTGGGCTCAGCTGAACTCGTCGAAGAAATCAGCGCTGGCTCGGATAAAATCGTTAAGGTATAACTAATTGCGAAGGCGTTTGTCGAGCAGATTTTCTTCTTTTGTGAATCGAAAACAAACGGATGTCGTTTTGAAAAACAATTAGTTTTGAGAGTTTTCAATGAAGAAGAGCTTGTTTATCATGATTCTTGAATTAGAATCCAATTAAAAAGTGCATTTTTTCTCATTAAATAGATCACGGGCGTTGCAAATCCAGGCCATACAGTTTCGATTTTATTACGTGGCTCGAATAAATTGGTTCTCGAAGAAGCTGACCGATCGATTCACGATGCACTTTGTGTTATTCGTTGTCTTGTCAAAGAAAGGTCAGTGTGCTCGCAAAAAATAACAAGTTTCTTTTGATTTTTCGATGAATTTAATAGAGCGTTAATCGCTGGCGGCGCTGCGCCTGAAATCGAATTATCTGTTCGTTTGGCTGAATACGCACAAAGTTTATCAGGCGTTCAACAATATTGCATTCGAGCTTATGCCGAGGCATTAGAGGTTATTCCGTATACATTAGCAGAAAATGCGGGCCTAAATCCGATTGCTACGGTTACTGAACTAAGAAATCGTCACGCACAAAACGATAAAAATGCAGGCATTAACGTTCGTAAAGTACGTTCTCTCGTCGATTTCTCTTCGCGATGAATTTGTTTGTTAACTGATTTGAATCGATTTTTAGGGTCTTATTTCGAATATTCTCGAAGAAAATGTCGTTCAACCGTTGCTTGTTTCTGTTAGTGCTATTCGTTTAGCTACGGAAACCGTTCGATCGATTTTAAAAATTGACGATATCGTAAATAATTGATTTTCACAGGTCTCATTCGATGTCTTTTTCTCAATTTAGATCGAAACAATGTAATACAAGAAACACAAAAAAAAAGAACGAATAACAAAAGAGATTGATATTGAACAAGTTTTTTTTTCTTTGCATGTGTGGTTTGTTCCGTAGGAAATGTTTCTTTTTTCTTTCTCTTTTGTCGTTGTTTGTTGTTACTACTATTATTACTTATTGTTGTTGTTGTTACTGCCACTCTAACTTCTTTTTTTTTCTTTCGTTTCTTTTTCACTTATTTTCTTTTAACACCCGTGCTTAACAAAAACAAAGAACATTCAGCCATCAAATGAAGAACAGAATGAAAGATTCCGATTTGAACAAGATCAGTTTGTCTTTTCTCTCGGTTTTTTTTTTATTATCAAATAAAAACAAAATACTTGCACTGCAAACGTTCGTCATCCGAAAGTCTCAGGAGTAATTGAAAAAAGATACTGAGGCATGATAATTCGACTGAATACGTGATTATATCATTTTACCGCAGCAAAAATAAGAAAAGAAAAGTTGATTTCTTTAAGGACGTAAATATTTCCACCTCGATGATAACAATGTATCAATTCCGTAGAAAATGAATATGCAAAAGGAAACGTGTTGTCGAGGTATGTTTTGTGTTGCACGCAATTGTTAAAAATGAAGATTCTATGTTAACAAGACTTGTTATTAATTGTTTTGTATTAAACCTTCTCTTAACTCAGGAAATTGACTACCTCATCGAATAAATGAATTGGTTGACGTTTATTTTCTTTAGTTTTTCTCGAGAGTCGTTGAGAATACATTGAATGAGTACAACAAAAAGATAATTGATGAATTACATTTTGTCATTGTATTCAAATAAAAATAAAACAAAAAACCGTCGAACAACATTAATAATGAGAATGATCTAACAAAGATCGTTCCAGTTTGGTTATTCGCCACAATAAACGCCGCCGTCGTCTAACAACGAGGGTGATGATGATGTCATATGAGGAGGATCAATTGAAATTCGAATTTTTATCCTTCTCGGCGATGAAGAATTTACCATCTTATTGTCATTTAGAGATGTTTCATTCGGTGTAAATCGTTGATCAGCATGGCTTGAAGATTCGATGAGACTATTTTCATGTTCAAAACTTTGATTTGGTATTGACGATGTTGATAAACGTTTTAAATCATCTGGACTATGTAATCGAAACGATAATGTTCGATATTCAAGCGGAATATCGTCAATAGCCACGCTATGTTTGACTTTTGTCAAGCGAATCTCTCGACGTTTTCGTAAAATAACTGATTTTCGTTGTTTCTTTTTTGGTTTTTTCTCTTTGGACTGTGAAATGCCATCATATAGTGGATTTTTTTCATTCGTTTGTTTCAAATGAAAACAATTTAAAAGTAAAATATATTCTTCACGAAATGACTCCGATAGGAAAACATATAAAACAGGATTTAAACAATTGTTTGCATAACCAAAGATCGTGGTTAAATGTGTTAATTCTTTTAAAAATTTCATATTTGTATTTGCTGGTAGAATTGAAAAATCAAGACGCAACGAATCAATCAACGGGTCGATCGTTATGAAAATTTGAAGAAACCAATAAGGTACCCAACAAATAAAATACGCTGTTATAACAGCGAGAACAATACGTGTTACTTTTCGATGAGATCGTTCTTTTAATTCTGAACGATGTTTACGACGAATTTTATGTAAACGAATGAGAACAAGTACGTAGAATGTTGTTATCATTGACATAGGAAAAAGAAAACCAAGCAGAAATGCGTAATAAGTAAAAACAATTTCAGGAGGAATGGTGAAGATTATCGCCGGAAAGTCAATTACACATCTATTCAAATAAAGCAAATGAACATTTGTTTTTCTCCTCTTGGAATTTTTAATTATTTATATGGAATATCTTTTTCCATCATTTAAATAACGTCGAATGAAACAAATGCATACTTGTTCCTAAGAAAAGATCTTCGACCTAATTATCGTTAATCCAGAAAAAACAACATAATGAAATTTAACAAAACAACTATTGAATTTCGATTCGTGATAGATTATATAGGCTCTTTATACCTCGGAGTATTTTATAATTAAAACGACAGAATGAGATGATTTAATCATCCTTCGGTACTTGGAGAATATTTTAGACGTTGTTATTATTATTGGCATAGAAAGATTTGAAAAGTAAGACTCGCAATCTCTCTTTCCTGTTTCACTAATTTAATAAATTCATATTATTAGAATATTTTTGGCCCGTTAAGACAAAAAAATTACATCAATGAGGCTGTTTAGAGAAAATCAAATATATTCTATATCATTAAATTTGGCTTTTCTATAAATAGAGTACTGAAAACAAAACCTCATTATATTGGTATTAATAACTCATCGACTAGTTATATAATTCAAAGAAATGTTTATGCCGTTTGTTTACTGTTTTGTCGTTTTATGACTCTATTAATAATGTGACATACAATACTACTTGTACTCGAATTTTAAAATAAATTCTCAAATAACAAACATATTTTTGAACTGTTTATTTATCTATTGATGTATGTCTAATGCTTTTGACACACGGAAAATAAAGAAGTCAAAGGATCTGGTGACAAAACTGTGTGCTGAATTTGGCAAATTTATTTTGTCGTAAAGAACATTCTGACGGCTTCATTTAATTCTTTATGAATCATTCATTCAAACTAATGGCAAAATTTACAAAGATGATCTTTTCTTGATAGTTTTACCCAAAAAAAAAGACGAGAAAAGGAAAGATTAAAGAGATTCTTCTTACTTCTGCACTCGATATCCGAGCCAAACAATAAGTCTTTCGGATGTGACTGTTGCGAAGACCCATGTGGGGCAAAGGAAAAGAACAGATATGAGCCAACAACCTTGAATAAAAACAAAATGATTTGTAAATATCATTGTTTGAATTGTCTTTTTTTTTGTCTTTTGAAACAAACCAGCAATAATCAAAGCACATTTTGTTCGCGTTCGAAATTGTATCGCACGAACCGGATGGCAAACAGCAAGATATCGATCGAAGGACAATGCTGCTAATAGCAGTGAACTAACATATTGATTAATATGAATGAAATTATAATACATTTTACATAGAATATTTCCAAATATCCAACCATTGGCAAGAATAGTTACAATTAGAAATGGAATACTTAACAAAAGAAGAAAGTCTGCAATGGCTATATTTAATAGATATGTATTCGTCACTGTGCGAAGACGAGATGAACGTAGAATACTGATAATAACAAGACCATTACCAAATGTACCAATGAGAAAAAGTATAGCATACATTGGAACGAAATAATATGTTATTGGATAAGGTTTTGATGGATCGATAATCGGAATAACTGTCGTATTATCCATTAAATTTAACATTAGTAAGTCGAATTAAATAATGATAAATTCGAAAGAAAATATTATCTATCTGCTTAGTAATAAGCGTTGTAACGAGAAGAGGAAAGAGAAGATTATAGTCTTGTTTTTCTCTAGAAAAAGAGAGAGAATAGTAGAAAAGTTTTATTCTATACTTTTTCTTCTCTTCGAAGAGAAACAAGAAAATCTCTGTCGTCAAAATCAGAAAGAAAATGAAGAGCAGTCATTTTTTTATGCCATTAGGGAGACATTTTAATTTTATTTTCTATTTATATATATGCGTATCTAATAAACTATTTATGATTTCTAGTCAAGTTTTCTTGAAACATTATTTAGCATTTTAAATTATTAGAATTTATTTTGCTAATGTTTATCAATAAATTATCACGATGTTGAATAAAAAAAAATTTTTTTATAGAATTTCTTCAGGAAGTTGAAAGGAGAAAAATGTCTAATGTTCATTTCTATTTCAATGTTAAAAAGTTATTTTCTATGAAAAATTAAAAAAGAAGAACCCAGAATTTATCAATAGACGCTTGCACTAATTTAATCATTTATATAATTCTGTCTTATTGTTTTTCTATCAAAGATATTTGATTAATCTTATTGATATTTTAAATAGGACAAATCAAGTCAACTAATGAACTACAATCAAATATAAACTCCGCATTATTTATTCAAATGATTTCTTTTCCATTAGAAAATATTTTTTGACAGCAATCTTATGCATCTCCATTATCATGTCAAACGATTCTCCCTAATGTACGATTACTATTAAAATGTTTTCAGTTAAATATATAGAAGAAACAACATCCTCTAAAATAATAATGTATTACAGGCCATCTGTTGCTATCAAATAACAGGCATATTGACAACGAAGGAAATTAGATGTACCCAGTTGAATGACATTTTCTTTAACTATCTCTCAAAGTTAATATCAATGATGAAGTAGAATTATGAGAACAATGATTATCTCCTTCTCGTTTGAGAAACAAAAAAATACGTGACAGTGATGGCCAAGACGTTTATCATTTAGGTTTTTCGAGGTTGATGATTGTCAGAGAAAACAAACTAAAATAAATCTACTGTCATATTATCCAAATGAATACGATTCGAGGGAAAATTGTTCTCTGATGAATCTAGCAGAAGAAATGCAAATAGAATGATCGAAATTTTGTCACACTATTTCTGTCAAGCTCTATGAGCCCATGGGAATTGATTTTTTAGACTTTATATTTTCTCCCAAGGGTATTATCTATTCGGGATTTATAATGTCGTGCATTCCTCAGCGATGCCATATCAGTTTTATCATCACACAAATTTTATCTACGTCATCATTAATTAAAAAACATTCATCGTTAATATTTGCAAATTTCTTGGGGAAGCCTATTAGAATATATATATATATCGGTTTGAAAAGGACAATGCCTCGTTCTATCTAATTTTCGCATCAAACAATAGCTGAGTAAAGACAAAATCCTACCATGCCATCTTTATATTTGAAAATAATCGAAAGACTTCATAGGATAAACTAATCAAAAGAATATTTTTAAAAAAAAGCGGATTTGTGTAGGTTTTTCGCATTTATAATAGCTAAAAAGAACATTAGAAATAATTTTCTGCAGCAAAAATTTTGCACTTAACCTGATTAAATTGTTGTTAACCGGTAATACAAAAAAATTAGTTTTATTTTGTACTTCATCAATGTTGATATTCATAAGAACAAAAAAAAAAAGTATTTTTAAATATGCTCAACATGTGGCAAAAAAAACAATAATTAAGGTCGTCGACTTTCCAAACAGTCTTGCTGAATGCCCTAAAAAATAATATAAAAACATTTATCATTTTATCAACAGAAAAACACAAATATATCCATGATTGTCGTCAGCTTTAAAGTGTAATAATGATAAAATATATTCTTTTTTCGACAGGTAATCTATCAAAGACGTCATTAAGTACTATATATAATATACACACGAATTCTCAAGGTTTAGATAGTTTTTCATTTATTAAATTGTAACTATTGATGATAGCTAAGAATATGTTTATTGTATATTATAAAAATAGATTAAATCTATATTTTAAAAATTAAAAAGGTAACACAAATATTAATACTGTAATTATAATTTATAACTAAACTTATGATGATCTACAATGAAAGGTCAAAATGCGCTTCAGTTGTTTTAAAAAAAGATGAACTATATAACAGACCTGTGATAGGTTTAACATTTTGGTGATTAATTTAGATTTCATCGATATTATATACTTATAAAGTAGAAGTCCTATTAAAGAATGCCGTTTCCTCTAATGACGTACGCTTAGCACATACTGCTATACGATATTTTATTTTTCTTTTCTCAAAAATAAATTCCTTTAATATTCTTAAGCGCAGTGCATTTGTAGATGACGTCAATTAATAGACTGACAGTTCTTACTTTTACTTGCGCCTTTAATATTTTCAATAACCAAGTTCTTCTACTTAACACCCTCAATTATAAGCATAATTTGACGAGAAGTCAAAAAAGTTTCAAACTTAATTTCAAAAGATGACATTGAAATTCAAGTTAACATATCTGCCCATTCATTACTCGATGTCTAGAAAAACAATAGATCAAAATAATCAACCATTTCGTCATCAATATGTCAAGATAATATGAGTTTCAACCCTGTGGATATGAATTAAATATTAATTATGTTAAAAACAGACGTAATATCGCGCATTTATTGTCTGTTAGCCGTTTTTGTAAAAAAAATAAATAAATTATTAAAAATCTTGTTTTTTCTCCGTAAAATATAATACTGCATTGATCGATCAAAGTCATAGATTTTCTAATCGAGTAACTCGTATTACATTCACACTAGAAGATATCTTTAATATTCATTAATGACACTGTCGATACGAATTGAATACTCGTGTGATTTTAATTTGCACTTTGCTACAATGAATAAGCGCTGTGAGCATGATATTAGTTGTTATTTATAGTTCAGGTGCGATTTGATCAACAGAAAAAGCCAGATGGTGAAGACCATGACTAAAAAGAAAATAGAATATTTTCGTGGGCGTGTAAAATGTTTTATAGATTGCAATTCATTAGGCCGTTTATGAAAAATAGTGCTATGAATAATTCCTACGTTGATTATATTGTATTGCATATTCTTTTTGTACTTTTCCTAATATACTGAAGATCCGCCTAAAAAAAATCATCATAATTAAGTAGAAACGACTTACTTGTGAAAGATATCACATTATTATTAGATCTATAATCACATGAAATTAATAAGTATACATGGAATTCTTGAGACTTTGATATTCTATTTGTTTCATAAAAAAAATAAGATTATAGTTCTAATTTTGTTTTGTACTTGAAAATGAATATTAACCTTTGAGTATTGATATTTTATTAATGTACACAGACGAATAAGAAAAAGACAAGAAAAACTATACATTATTTTCAAGAATTTTCTGAGTAAACGAATTAATTTCATTGAGTAATGCATCGTCACCAGGCGGAGTATTTTGACCGATTAAATCAGCAGCTTGTTTACAATTATCTACAGCTTTTTCGTTATTCTCTAATTGAAAATAACATTTACCCATTTCATAATAAACACAAACGAGATCCATATGATTCGCTGGTAAATAACTCAAACTGATCTCTAAAATAATTTGATATTGTTCTAATGCTTTCGTTATATCTTGATGAAGCATATAACTCGTAGCAAGACCTTTGTGTATTCGAATAAGTCGACGTGGTTGACTGCGTATGGATTTATCTTGTGTCATACCGATTAAATATTGTTCGGCTTGTTGATATTCGCCTATATCGAGAAGTAATTTACCTACGATAAGAAGAGGATTATCCTGCGCTTCATTCGTACGATATGGCGAAACAAGACGAACTAATTGTGGATCATCATCGTCGATTAAACTTAAATTTATTTCGAATATAATCTTGTTTGTTTCATCCGTAGATTCAGCTATTGAATCAATACGAAAAACTGGACAAAATCCAAATATGATACCATTTTCATCGATATTATTTGAACCATAAGCCTTATCAAGTGAAGCAAACGGACTTCGATGACTCTGTATTGTTGGAGGAATATGAATTTGAAAAAGAACACCGATCGATTCGGGAAATTTCGTCAAACGATGATGAATAAACTCGAGAGATTTCTGTTGATTCGAATATGCAGTAAAAAAATTGCCAAATGAAAGAAGACCATTTTGAAGATCTTTGAGAATAATATCAAATTCTTGTTTGCACATTGTTTTTCCTCGATAGAAAATTGTCTCGTGTTCTGAATTCGATGAATTGTTATTCTGTAACATTGTTAAATATGTTTGTGCATTTTTAAGAATAAAACCAAATTTAAACAGTAGATCAACTTCAAATGTTCGATTGGCATGTTGTAAAACACGCCAAATCAAATATTGATGTGTGACCCATTGAAGAGCTTTCTGTGCACGATAATTGACTTCGAAATCGTTGATCATTCGAATGTGTTCGTCGTTATTCGAATAATGTAAACGCCAGAAATTGATAAATTCTGATTTCGCATTTGTTTCGAATTTTAATCGAAGTAACATTTCACGTTTTAATTGACCATAGAGAAACATGGCTTCTTGTTTCTTTCGATGAGTACACGTTGTTTCAGTTGTATCGAAAGCTCGGTGAGTTGTTACAATTAATAAATCAAGTTCGCATAATTCAAGATCAAGTTTGAATTGTTGACAAAGATTGTTGACATTATGAAATGTATTTTGATTTTCTTCAAGAGACGAATTTAGAATGTAAATTTGTTCGATTTGAGGTAGATTTCGAACGGAATCGAGAGACGAATCGATTGTCGACATGATTAAGAAGATTTTATGAGCTTCCATTTGTTTAATATATGTCAAACATTCAGTAGGATTGCTGAATACTTTTATGGTAGATAGAATATGATATAAATTGGATTCTTCTTGGCTCATTTCTGACGAAGAATCAGTCCGAAACCAAACAATAATACAATCTTCAAGAATACGTTGAGTATTCTGCGAACGTGCTTGAGTAGAATCTCGCTGAAATTCGGATTCAACAGGTCGAATTGCTGTTGGACGTGTTTTACATTGTAAACAACCCATAGCTAAAAGTTAGAAAGTTCTTAAAACAAAGTAATCGATCTGAGACTATAGATAATGTTTACCGTCGGATGAAATACTCAGGATTTTCTTTACAAAAAAAAACAACTAAGCTTTTAATTAAATCAGTCAAGCATTCGGTTCAATATGCGCATTTTTCTTTTACAAAATTTTTTTTTTGCGTTTTTAATAATCCGATTACATTTAAATATTCATCCAATTTACGTCAAAACACTTTACTTGTAACACACAAAAAACGCGTTTTTAAAATTGATTCAGTTCAATAAACACGCCGTTACTTTATTCAATGCGTAAATGAACTCGATAGAAATGGAAAATACTAATTGTTTTTCCTATTATGTCACATGTCCACTTCGATTATAATCCTTTTTATTCTTTAAGTACAATCGATGTATACTTTACATTTTAAGAGTTATGAATATTTCATGACAATTACGATCGAATTATTTTATTGTTCGACTTTTTCTCGAAGTTTATGATAATATTTTTCGTAAGATTTGATTTTACGTTGATGTTTTCCAATTGTATTTCGTAGAAGATCGAGCGCTTTTTTTATATGTTCCAAAGCTTGATCGTACCTACGTAGACCTTCCAATGCAATTGCCATATTAAAATATCGAATAGCTAACGATGGATGATCATCATAAACAAGTTTTTCTTGTATCTCAAGCGCTTTCTTTTGACATGAGAAAGCAGCAGTATAATTTTTCGTCAAACAATAGATCAATCCGATTTGATTGTACGTATGAATTAAAAGAGAATATTGAACAGGCAAATGTACTTCGAGAATTTCTAAAGCTTTTTCATAATATTCGAATGCAAGCGGATAGTTTTTCATTAGACGATATATCGATCCAAGATGATGATAAGTTCGAATGAGTATTGGATCGTTGAATGGCACATGTTTCGATTGAATATTCAATGCATATTGAAAACATTCTTCAGCTTGTTGATACTGTTTTTGATGTTTGAAGATTTCTCCGATGTGATTATGATGATTGGCAATTTTCATGTGATCAACTTGTAAATCTCGAAGATCAAGATTTAACGCTTGTTGATAATATTTAAGAGCATCTTTATAATCACCACGTTGTTTCAATGTATCAGCAATGTTATTGTAAGTTGCTAGAAGTAATTGAAAGTCTGTTGGTCGATAAGAAAGATTGATTTCAATCGATCGTTTATAGAATGTTACAGCTCGATTGAGATTTTTACTTTGACATCCTAATTGATGGTAAACAATTGCAAGTTCGTCTAAGTCACCATTATCAACTCGTTCGAGTAATGTCTGATAATCACATTCGTTTATCGACATTTTTGTTTCTGTCTGTCAGGCGATGAAGATTTCAGCAACGAAATGCGTTCGATGTCATGACAATAAAATACCGTCCAATATAATTAAAACAGAATACATTGTCGTTACATTCAACGTCAATGTTTGTTTTACAAAAAAAAATGAACAATTCAGACGATCTAACGCCTCGTTATTATCAACTAATGTAAAATAAATGTTTATGATTTTCGAGGATAAATAATAGACTTTTAATTTCTATTATGATTCTTTTTTTTAAATTTTATTCAATATTGACAAATCTATGTCCGCCTTTTGTACTTTTCGTCTCAATATTCAATCGACGAAAAAAGGTGGGCAAATTGGCGCATTTGCGACGTCAATGTTGATTTGAATATTTGTCAATTACAAATATTTTGTTAAAACAGTGGGCTCGAATAAGAATGTATAAATTTCAGTTTTTTTTTCTCAATTCAACTTTAGAATACCAATACCAACCCTCAAAATGTTGAATACAGTAAAATTATTTCTTGTCCTATTGCTCTGCATTGCTCGTAAGTAAAAATAAGAAATCGAAAGGATTTCACCAATCATGTTTCCATTCTAGTTATCGAATATAGTCATGCAGCATTTCAATGTTACAGATGCAATGATTGCGGAAGCAATTGGAATCCTAGCAGAGCAGCTATGGCTTTTACTGAAACTGGAACTAGTTTTTGTACTGTAAGTTCCTATTGGTCTTATTTCAATTTTTCAAAAAATTCGTTTTATATGTATTTTGTAGAAACGAGTAGCAAATGGTATAGTCTACAAGGATTATAGTGTCAGTTGCACGGCAGGCAATGGTGTTTACTGTTGTCAAGATGATCTTTGTAATTCATCAAATTCGAATTACAAAAGCAATTTGATTGTGTTCATTACATTTGCTGTTATTGGATTCATTACATGGCAAATTTAATTGACTGAACTCACATTTTATTTTATTATGTCAAAGAAAGTCGTTATAAATTGACGTAATAAAAAATTGAAATTAAGTATAAATAGAAATGCGACACTATTGTGGACTTATTACATAGAAATAAGTGAAGAAGAACTAAAATGCAATGTTTTGTCACGATACAATATCAAAAAAAAAATACATAAAAACGTAAGAATTCATTGTATTCGAGTCACTAGTTGAGATTAAACGATAGTTTGTGCATTGAGTGTTGTTCGACCGGGCACATGAGATTTTAATTCTTGCGAAGGCATAACTTGATTAGCAGAAGAATGTTTCCATATTTTCCGTAACAATCGAATGAGTTCCTTTCGATAAATTCGACCAGTTAAGAAATATAAAAAGAACGATGTAATATAAGAACAATCGAACAAAAATTGAGCAATTGTTGCTACAAATGAATATGTAGGCGTTGTACGAATAGTATTTGGCAAAGTTGAAATTAAATATGTAACACTTGTTGGTAGAGTAAATAAAATATGCATACCTATTTGAATAGAGAGCATTCGAGTTAATTGTCTTTCCGTTCGCTTGTATCGCGAAGCAGCCACTCGGACAACGTGTGTTCCAAGAGAATTTTTTATTGAAAGAAAACCGAAAAGTATCATAAGACAAGGTGGAACAATTGCAAAACAGCATACTTGTACTATGATATAGATTTGACTGTAAACTGAATTCGCTTGTGTAATACAAGTGTGTTCTCTGTCTGCTCGTAGGTCACTTAGAACTAAGATATGAATGAAAAATAATGTAAAAATAAGAATTATAAAACAGATCATGGCTTTGGCTGTTCGAACATTGCTTAAGCGTCGAACTGAAGCACGTAATGAACTTGAACAATAACGATCGATTGAAGCACAAACGATAAAATATGGTGATAGAAATGCACTGATCGTACTAATATAAGAAATAATTTTGCATGCATTGCGAGATGTATTCGATGGATTCATTTGATATCCATTTGATAAAAGTTGAAAAGTAAAAAGAATGCTTGAATAAAATAGATTATTACCAGCAAGAGCGAGAAAATATCGAGAACATGCATGAAAATATAATGATGGTCGAGTTAATGTGGCAATATTCAATGAATTGCCTAGTACACCAATGACAATCATTATTGGATAGAGAATTTTTGAAAGTTGTGTACTAATTTCAGTTAGAGAAGATGACATTCTATTTCTGTTCACACACGCATGTGTACGCACTGTTTTATACTTCGCGAATGAGTGACTTTGAAATAATTTTATTTTATTAAAATTCTATCTTATTAAGCGGTCTTTGAAAAAAAAACAGGATTTCTTCAGTCATGTATATTTGATTATTCAATTCTCAGATGTTCTTAACATGTCACTGCCTCGTAATTTTATATAGAGAACTCCTACATTATCGAACAAAACACATCCACTTTAAATCAGACTAGAGAGTCTTTTGTTTTTTTAATTATTCATCGATAATTTATCTGGAAAAAAAGAAAATATAAATAGGACAACTAAAAAAAGATTGACCTCAAGCAGAGTTCAAATGAAATTACTTGAAGATAAATTCAATCTAGAATATTTAATTACCAGTTATGATGACGCACATTTTATCAGACCAAATTAGAATTTCTGTCAAAGTGGTTTAAGAGACGAAGGTTTAACAGATTAAAATAGTGCACTTTCTCAGCGCTCTACTTCGTTTGATAAATCGAGGAAGAGTTGTATGTGATTATTAAAGTAATTCCCAAACAAAGAAAATAAAATAAAGGTCAGAGAAACACATTCATATCATATTTGAGAAATAATTATCATATTGATTCAATATAAAACAAGGTTAATTTCGAAACAACAAACTTATCGGTTT